>CERP01008280.1_pt1 | contig 19967 bp, 5 predicted proteins | sample 530801 | NCBI WGS metagenome assembly CERP01 (sample SAMEA2620991, study PRJEB7988) | marine metagenome | biome: marine biome (ENVO:00000447); feature: surface water layer (ENVO:00002042); material: "saline water (ENVO:00002010), including plankton (ENVO:xxxxxxxx)" | depth 5 m | reverse complement strand
GTAAAAACCTTATTTAGAATTTCTAGAAGATAATAAAATATAGTACCTTGCGAAATTACGGAGGAAATATGAAAAAAATAAAAAAATATCCGCACGGCGGACCACATAGCACAATGTTACCAGAGGTAACTGTTACTCCACAGATGGAGGAATTGCGCGATCAAGGATTTGATATAACTCAATATCCTGATCTAGTAGGGTTTCCAAAACCTGAGGCTTATACAGGATATGCTCCTGACCCATCGGGTATGAGTATTAAGCAATTGCTAAAAACGGTACAAAACTTACCTAAGTTTTTAAAATATATAAAAGATATAGGGCCAGAGAAAGCAACACAGCTTGGTGATAAACTACAAGATGTGTATTACGGGTTAACTAATATAAAAGGACCCAAAGCTACTAAAGAAGTTTCGCAAAGAATAGATCAAGTAAAAGATCTAATGGATAAAGTAGATAGCTCTTCTAGAATGATAAAGGAAGGACAACAAAGTTTAGTTCCTAATATAAATAAATTTTTTATAGAAAGTGCTAAAAAAGCAGAAAGAACAGGTGACCCTTTAATGGGTATACCTAATCCAGACGATCGCTTAAGAGGCATTAGGGATCTTTCAGATTTAGTAAAAGGAAGAAGTCAAAATGTAAAAGATATTGGGTCTCAAATAGAATCTGCAAAAAAACTATTTTTTAATCCTTATGTTTCTACACCCACTGCTTTAGATGCTGCAAAAAAGATAACTAGTGGAGAAATGGATTTTATGCGTGCTCAAAATCAACTTAAAAAAATTACTAAAGACTACGATGATTTTATACTTGGTAAAACTGGTCCAGTAGCTGATGAAAATTTAGATATGATTTTTAAAGGAACTCTACCAAGAACTGATGCTAATATGTTTAAACCTGATTTTAACTTTACTCCAGGAGAAGGGGCAATATTAGATATGTATATGAATCCTTTTAAAATGAATAAATATGGAGGAAGTAATATGAAAAAATATGAAAATGGTGGAGATCCACCTGTAAAACAACCAGAGTATTTACAATACAAAGGCGCTAATTATTTTAACGAAGGTAATCCTGCGTATGATTTAGAAACTTATCAAGATGCTATTACTAGAGACAGTTTAACTTTGTCTAATGCTTTATTCCCTGGATGGGATTTTGAAACTGCAAAAAGATTACAGCTTAATAGACAATTAAGAAATAAAATACAGTCTTACACTAATGCTGAAATTAAAGATCTTAATTTAGTTGGAAAACAATATACTGGTCCTGCAGTAGACATGGATATGTTTATGCAACAGTATATGGAAAGCGGTATAGATGATCAAGCTTATGGCGGTGAAATTCCTCAATATAAAGGCGGAGGTTTATGGGCAAATATACATGCTAAAAGAAAAAGAATAGCTGCAGGCAGTGGAGAAAAAATGCGTAAACCAGGGAGTAAAGGCGCTCCTACAAAAGAAGCATTAAAAAGATCTCAAGCTGCTTATGGTGGTAAATATAGGTTTGGAGGTAATCCAGATGTATCTATGGATCCTCGAATGGAAAAAATACTTCAAATGTCTACAGAAGCTATGATACCAGATAATATGAAAAGACAACGTTATCCTTGGGAACAACCTGGATACTTAGGCCCCCATTCGCCAGAACTTTATGCAAAAGATGGTGGTAAATTTACAAACGTAGACTATGAAGCTGAGGGTGGAGAAGTTGTTATAGGTGATATATCTATAAATAAAAAATACAATGGTGGTACAGCTAAACAATATAAGGGTGCTAGTATGTATATGCTAGGCGGGCCATCACATGCAGATGGAGGTATTGGCATTAAAATGAATAGTGATGAGCCTTCTTATGTATTTACTGATAGATTAAAAATAGGTGGTAAGAAAAGTCCTACATATGCTGACGAAGCTGCTAAGTTTGGTAATAGATTAGACGAAGTAACTACTATGGCAATGGGAGGAGACTCGTATGATAGAGCTACTGCAAAACTTATGAAGCCTAGAATTATGTCTGAAGTATCAGATTTATTTAATAAACAAGAACAGTTTAAGAAAGAAAATAACATAGACCAAGAGCCTAGAAAAGCAGCATTTGGATTAGCAGCTTTAGGTTTAGGTAAATTAGCTACAGCAGCAGGAATGTCTAAAGCATTAACTGCTGCACAATTTTTGCCAGGAATATTTAATATGGCAAAAGGTGCTTTTGCAAAGGACCCTACATTAGAGTATGAAAAAATTGTACCTGAAATGCAAGAATACCAAGATTTTACTGGACTAGCAGATACTTATATGTCTACTCAAGATAGAAGTCTAGCTGGATTAAGAAGAGGTTTAGAAGGTTCTGGAGCTACAGGAGCTCAACTCAGAGGCAATTTACAAACAGCCACTACTTCTTCCCAAGCTAATGCAAATAATTTCTTTCAACAGTTAGGGCAAATGCAAGCACAAAGTAATAGAGAAACTGATATTCTTAATTATAATAGACGGATGCAAGCAGATGTAGGTAATAGAGAAATGGAAATGATGGCCGATCAATTTGCAATGCAAAATAGTTCTGCACCTGCTTTTTCTCAAGGTTTATCACAAGTACTTGGAACCGCATCTACTATGGGCCAGCAAGGAATTCAACAAAACTTTATGAATCAGTTATTTGGTTTAGGTAATAATGCAACCGCTAATAGTTCATTTACTCCTAATCAAGGTATAATGAATAATGCTCCTAGTTTAGGAAATATTGGAATACTAGATGAATTTCCAGGATTACTTGGATAATAAAATTATTAAGATATGGCAATAAAATATGGAAAAGGTATAAGAGGATTTTTAGGTAAAACTCCTGCAATAGATTACGAATACACCCCTATACCGTTTAGAGAAATGTTAGCTATGGGACAATTAGCTGACAGAAAGGCTCAACAAAATATGCAGTTGCAGTCTAGTATAAATCAATTATATAATCAGCCTTTACTTAAGAAAGATCAAGAAGTATATGATGCCAAATTCCAACAGTTTAACAATCAAGTAGGAGATCTTATAGGTAAATCAGGAGGTAGTTTATCAAGTGGAGAGTTAACTAGAAATTTGACACAACAATACTACGATATAATAAATGATAGAGATTATTTAAATGCTGTAAATGCATTTAAACAACATGAAAAATATCAAACTAAGGTTATGAATTCTGTTAAAGATCCAGACCTTAGACAATATTATATTAATCAATCTTTAGATCAATATGAGCAAGATCCTGCAGGTTCTATGTATACTCCAAACATGAACTTCTCAACATTAAATGAAACAGATTTTGATTCTAAGTTATATAGTGTTGCAAGTAAACTAAAAGCAGATAAAATTACACAACTATCTGAAGATGGAGATTTACAACAAACTATAAAAACAGAAACTTTAACTCCTCAAGAAATTTATAATTCTTTAGTTTCTTATATGAATTCAAATTCTAATATGCAAAGCTATGCTGGAGATAAAGCAGCAGTTTTAGGTATAGAGTATGAAGATTTTTTAAAGGGTAAATTCCAAAACATAGCTAACGACTTAGCGATAGGAAATATATCAGAAAGTAAGAAAACCCAAACACCACTAGGATCAACTTCTACTACACCATATACATTTACAGGGTATGCATTTAATGTTCCTGCAGAAGAGATATTAGGATTTGATGATGACATGAAAGTTAAAAACTTTGTAAATAATTTAGTAACAAATCAAGAGGCATTACAAAGTAATAGTCCTGCAGACTACTCTATTAAAAGAAGTATGCTAAACACTATTATGGAAAAAGAAGGTTTAACTCCAGAAGATATGGAAGGAATTATAAGCGGAAGTTCTTATGAAGATAATAGACCGTTTGTTGAGGTGCCAAGTGGCTTTGGTACTACTCGAAGAGTTCGTCAGGGTCAGCTTCCTCCAAGAGAAGAAAGACCTCAAGGTAGATTTGAAACAGGGCTAGAAAATCTTTTACAAAATGCTACAGTAATACCTGAAATTGCTATGTATAATAGTAAAAGTATTAAGCCAACTCAAACTAGAGCTATAGAAGCATTAAATACTTCCATAGACTATGTTCCAAGTTTAACTGTGAATCAGATTATGAATAAAGCCAGAGAATGGGAGCCTGCTGGAGAACAAAAAGATTATGATTTTAGTCAATTAACAATAGAAGGCATATCAACTCGTCCTTATTTTGATCCTAGTAAAAACGAATCTATTGTTAAAGTAATGGGTAAAATAGGGGAAGATAATCAAGTGTTTGAAGGAGATTTACCTGTATCTGTATTAGCAAAAGTTAATAGAGATTTAGGAGCTATATATGACAGCCCTACAATGAGAGATGCTTCTAGATTAATGATAGAAGGAACATCTGTAACTGGTAAAACATTTGAAAAAGCCACACAATATTTAAGAGAACAAGATGCTTTTAAAAATGACAATTATTTACAAGATCCAAATAATGTTTTTTCTATAGTGTTAAAAGAGAATGGAAAATTTTCAGTAGTTTTGACAGATAAAAATACCACACAAGTAATACCTGGCCAAACAGGAGAATACACAAGAGAGTACGGTACATTAACAGAAGCAGCAGCGTATATAGATTCACTAGTAATAGCAAGCCTAAAAACAGAATAAATATGATTCAACCTAACGGGGATAAGAAGCGAAAGTCAGTAGCTACTACCCACTATGATAGTCAATTTGAATTACAAGGAATAGATTTTGAATTTCCAGAAATAGATTTAGAACAGACCATACTGCCCGAAGGATACATAGGGGCAATCAGCAGAGACAAGTTTGAAGAGTATGAAAAGCTAGGAGTAAGATATTCTCCTAGTATAGACATAATGAACCAGCTCGCTGAAAATCAAACCAACTTAAATAAAATAGGTAACGTTGCTGTAAGAAGTGGTGTAGGCGCTTTGATGGCTGCTGTAGAACCTTTTGGTTATTTACTAGATGTAGAAAATCATATAAAAGCACTACAAGGAGCCGACAGAGACTATGATAATTTCTTTACAAAAGGTGTAAGAGGTATAGAAGAGTCTACAAGAGAAGCTTTTCCTATATACACAAAGGAAGAACAACCAGATATTATGTCTGCAGATTGGTGGTTTCAAAACACTGATCAAGTGCTACGTTCTGTAGGTTATTTAGTTCCAGGAGGAGCTCTGTTTAAAGGAGTTGGACTAGTTGGTAAAAGTTTACTTGGAGCAGCTGCAAGAACTACAGGGATGTCTATCTCTGGTACAGGAGCAGCTCAAGCACTTACTGCAGGTTCTGCATTAGGATCAGCTACTCTATTAAATTATGGTGAGCATGCTGTATCAGCTGCTAAACATATAGAAGAAAATATGCCAGAGCTAATAGCTAGCTATGTTAAACAAGGAATGGATCCTGGTCAAGCAGAGCAACAGGCTAAAAGTGTACTATCTAAACAAGCTGCTGAAATAATTAAAGGTGGTAGAATAAATATACTATGGCAATCTATATCTCAAGCTAATTTATTTAGAGGTATAAATCACAGTAGAAGACTTGGTAAACTTAAAGAAGCTACAAAAGGCCAAGGAGTTCGTGAAGGTTTAAAAAGATTTGGAATAGAAGCTTTAACTGAATCTTTAGAAGAAGTTAACACTGGGTTTCAAGAAGTACAAGCTCAATATAAAACTGACTTAGAGTTAGGAAAAGTAGTTCCTGATGAAAGGCCTACTTGGGAAAAGTTTGCAGAGCATGTAACAAGTTATCAAGGTATAACTGAAGGTTTACTCGGTGCTTTAGGTGCGGGGCCAATGACTCTTGCTACATCAGTGCTACAAATAAAAGGTAATATTGATGCTTTAGAGCAAGTTAAAAAAACAGAAAGGGAGTTAGGGCTTGAGTCCGAACAAAGAATAAAAGATCTTAGTAGAACACAAGTTAGAGGGCACGCAATTATGAATGCTCTAAGAGGTACCTCTGAAAACTTTATGGAGATACTTGAAACCTATAAGAATGCAACTGCTGAAGAAGCACAAAGTTTAGGTTTTGAGTCTAATTATAAAGAGCTAGCTGAGGAATACATAAAAGATGCTAAGTTTATAGAAGATGCTATAAACAATGAGATTATGAATCCGTTAAGGAATAATCAAGAAGAAGCATTTATACTTGTAAACCACAAGCTAAATGAATACTATGCGCTGCAAGACATAGAAAACTACAAAGTAAAGCTTGAAGAATTAAAAGCTAAGAGAGATAAACTATTTGTAGACATAGAAAATAATGTAGAAGACAAAGCTCTACATGATATTAGGAATTCATTATACGACAGAAGCGCTATGCAAAAAACTATAGCCGCTTTTGAAAATAGTATAGCAGAGATACAAAAGAATAATCTTCCTATGTCTAAGGAGACTAACGAAACCTTAAGAGGAGAGATTAAAAATTTAGAAGATGCAAAAAGTAAGCTAAAAGAAATAGATTCAAACTTACAAGAAAAGTTTGTTTCTTATGCTCAAGCTAATGAGATGAATCAAGATCAAATAGTAGAAGCAGTGAAGAATTTAGAAAGCGCTGGTGATATAGATATTGAGATTGAAGCTAATACAAGTAAACTAGAAGCAGCTAAGATTCGTAGAAAGAATAATACAGAGCAGTATCAAGAGTACGTAACTGATCCTTCTAAGTTAGAAGCAGAAGGTAAAAAGAAACAAAAAGAAAAGGAAGCTGCTCGTAAGAAAAAAGAAGAGTCTCAGAAGTCTAAACAAAAAGCAGCTGCTAAAGCTAACGTTAAGTCAGCTGAACAAAAAGCAAAAGCTGCACAAACAGCGTCACAAGCTCAACAAGCTGCTGGCGGTGTACCTCTTACTGCTGACTCACCAATAGGTGCGCAACAACCATCAGCAGTAGAAGAGAGTGAAGCTGCTCCACGTGAAAAAGAATCTCCTAGACCGAATCAGGTATCTGATGGTTCTTTTGCATCTCCAATATTTGACGGTGATGTTACTAATGAAGGAGACAATCCTTTAGATGCATCTAGAGCAAATATAGATAATGCAGAGCAAATGCCTGACACATACGCCGCTTACTTTAAAAGAGAGATTGGCGATGAAGATGCAAAACAAGTACAGTCATCTTCTTCTATAGCATTTATATCTGTACCATATAGAGTAATCGATGTTAAGAATGCTAAAGGTGAGATAGTAAAAAAGAAAGTAAGTATTTCTAATACTAAGACACCAGCTTCTGAGAAAATAGAATCAGTAGACGCTCTGCTACAGGGTAGTGAAGTTACTCTTAGATTAGTTGGGCCAGCAGATAAAGCTCTAACTAAACAAGAGCTAATTGCTATGGACGACAAAGATGTCGACGCACTACCTGTTGCTATATATCAGAACGGTGTAAAAGTAGGATCTCTACATGCACTTGACTGGATAAGAAATAATACAGCAGAAGACTCTATAGAATCTGAGCTTACAAAAGCTAAAAACATACGACGAGCTCTTGCTAGAGGTGAGAATGAGAATAGTGAAATAACTACTAAGGTTACATTTAAAGGCTATGGTAAAATACTACAATTGTTTGCTGAAGATAGTGCAGGCGGTTTATTATTAGAGAACAACAAAGAGGTGGCAGTTAATACAACTGTATCAAAAGCGCTACCTAATTTTGATAGACTACAGATAGGTGTAACAAACGGTGGTAATATATACACGGGTTATAAAGTTGCACTAAAAGAACAAACAGTGATGCCGCTTAGACAGCTTAATTATTTAAGCGATGGTAGAGTTGTTGTTAACTTACCTACACCAAATGGTAAATTGTTCCCTAGTATTTTGTTTGTAGATAATGTACCTGCTCAACAAGCTGATACAATAATAGGTGCAGCAAACTCATACCAAAATGATCAAACAGAAACTTATTCTACAATACAGGAGAATACAGGAGTAGTGTTTGGTAGAAAAGGTGATGCTGAGGCTTTACATAAATTTGTAAACAGATATATATACTCTCCTAACGTACCGTATCAGTTAGATGGTATGCGTGAAGGTAACATGGACCAAAATACAGTGTTAGTATTTACTCCTAAGAAGTTTCCAGGAATGATACAAATCGTAGATATACAAAATAGATTGATGTATACTAATGATCCAGTATTCTTCCAAAAGAATCCTCAGTTTGTTAGTCAGAATAACATACTTGAAGTATTAGATTTAAGAGACGAAGCAGTTGGTGAAACAGCATCTGAATTATTACAAAGAAAACTTGTAAGTATATCATCAAAGATGATTAATCAGAAAGATGAATTCACAGATGTTATCTTAGATAGACAAGGAGCTGTAGTAGATGTAAGCCAACACTCTACATATAATGCATTTAAAGGACAGCATTTAAAAACAGATATAAACGGTAAGAATTTTATAGAAAAAGAAGACGGTAGCAAAGAGTATACATATATGACTCAGCCGTTAGTTGTTTTAGACACGTCTTTTTCAAGCCTTGAGTCGTTAGAAGCTGAAGTAGAAAATGCAGATCAGGTAGCCGCGCAAGAGGATGATATATTCTTATCTCCTAAATTTGAAGCAGAGAATCAAGATGAGCAAGCAATAGATAATTTCCAAGAAAACGAAATTACTAAAGCTATGCAAGAAGAATTATCTGAAAGATTCTTTGATGTAAGTATTATAACCTTACCGCAACAGCTAGAAGCTATAAATGCTGTGTTTGGTGTGTATGCTAATGGTATTTCTAGAGCAGGAAAAAGTTTTAAAGGCATATCGTCTATAATAAAGAAAGGTTTACAAAAAATAGTAGACACTAAGCAAACAAGAAAAAATAAGAAAGCCGCTATACAACACTTGCTTGACAACTATGATTTAAAAGCAGGATCTGTTACTGTAGAAGGTTTAATAATAGAAAAGTTATCTAAGCTAGATATACTACCTAAAAAAGAAGGGTTTATTTCTAAAGATCTAACTGATGTAGAAATAGATCAGATGTACGATGAAATGTTGCAGGCAGATGGATTTACACAAGAAGACTTTGTAAAAGACATCTATGACTTTGAATTCTATAAAACAAATAAAAAGAAAACTGCATCAGGTAATATAAAATTGTTCTTATCTACTATTGCTAAGAATGAAACTTCTTGGTTAGGTGGTCCGTTTAAGAAAGCTGTAGAATACCAAGAAATGTATGATACATTAAAAGCTACTTTAAGTGAGGTACCTGGTACATTTGCAGATCAAAAAGCTGCTATCTCAAAAAAAGCTGAGGAATTCAACAATCCTGTATTTAAAACATTACTAGAAAGACTAGATGGTCAATCAGAAACTCTAAAACGACAGTTTGTTGTAGCTATGTCGGGTACAAGATTAAACTTTGTATTCTTAAAAACATCTCCTATGGCGGGGGGATCTACTTCTCAAGTTATGGAGGTAGATAGATACAACACCACAGTTAATATAAAAAATAAGTGGTTCCGTAACCTACTAAACTCTAAGCTTACAAAAACTATAGAAATAAATGGAATTCCAGAAACTATAGTTGATCAAAAGTATAGAGAAAAAATACAAAAGAAATACGAAGCTGACTACAATAGATACAAAGAAAACAACACGCTTACTAGTGATGACTTTGTTCGTGTAGTGCAAAAGTATTTAAATGAGATGGGAATCGAAGTTCCTTTTGAAGGATTAAAATTTTTAGCTCAAAAAGCAAACAGAAGTGATATAGATACATATCTAAGAAGAAAAGTTTCCTGGGAAGCGCATGTAGATCCTACACTTACAACTACAGGGAAACCTAAAGGTATGATGTCGTCTCTATTTAAATCTTTTAGATACGATTTAGCTCCTGAAGCGGAGGCTATACTAAATAAAGTATTTAGTAATCGGTTAACTAAACAGGAAGCTGAAAAACAAAAAAGTGCTGCTAGTGTAATACTAGGAGCAGAAGAAAAAGGTGGGTTTATATACGGAACAAATCCTTTTGATGGTCCTAACTATGAAAGGGTTGTATACGGGTTATTAAATCTTACAGTAGACTTTGAAGGCTCTATATATGGAGATAGCTTTAGAGATTCTAAAGGTAATATGATATACCCTTATCAAAATAACTTTGGATTAAAAAGATTATTTAATGAATACACTAGTCTAGCAGATAATCAAGCAGAGCTTAAAAAATTAGTACAGTTAAGTTATAACAAAAACTCTGTCTGGGCTCAAGGATTACTAAATGATATAAAATATTTAGAGGTATCAATGTTTGATGCTACAAATTTCCAAGGAGCAATAACAAATAGAAAAGATCAGGGTAGATTCTTACAAGAGATGACACTATTTGATATGTTTGCTAACCAGGGTAATGAAAACGGATACTTCTTCCCAATAACAACTGCAGATAAAGATATAGCTCCTGTAGTAAAAGCGCCTAAACTACAAAACGTTATTCCAAACTTAGAAGTAGTAGACGGTCAAGTAAAAGATATAAAAGGGCCTGCTATGGAACAAATAGTAGGTTATGCTATAGATGAGTATAATAGAATACAAAATCATAAGCAAGGTGAATTCAACAGAGGACCTTACGAAGAGGGCGCTAATTACTTCTATATGTTTGATTACTTAAATGCATATAAAGGTAACGAAGACATTGTTGGAATGATGCCAGATAAAGCCGTTGAGCGTATAGCTAGCACCGTGAAACAAAATGTCATAGACCAAATCAACTCACATATATCTAGGTTACAGGAACTTGGCTTACAAAGAAAGTTCCTAGATGGTACTTATTTTAGAAAAGTATTAGAGCCACAAGATCAGTTGTTCCCTTCACAAAAAGATAAGTTTGCAGCTGCTATAGCAGATTTTAATTTAAACTACATAGTAGCAAATAACGAAATAGTAAAATTGTTTGGTAATGACCCTGCACATGCTTATAAAAAAAGTAAAAAACCAAATGCTACATTAAGAGATCATATTAAAGAAAGCCTTAACAACTATGAAAAGCGTAAGGCAGACTTAATATCTCCTGCATCTACTCCTGAGTACACTAATCCTGTAGCAACAATAGCTACAGCTGTTGACGCAGTTAGAGATGGTATAGAAAGAACAGATGCACAAGAGTATGGTACAATACAAGAAATGCTAGAGTCTAAATTATCTGCAGGTAAACTACCTATAGATATAAAAAATAGAATACAAGCAGCATATGACGCTGCTAAAGCAGACGCTAACAACCCTACTAATTTCTTTAAGCTTAGTGATGTTTTAACTAAAGAAGAAATAGAAAAGTACAAAAAGATAATGATGGCAGACAAGCCTGTATTTGTACAGAATGATATACAAATAGAGCAGGATAGTAATAATAAACTATTTAGAAAGTCGCACATTAGATACTTGTGGCCAGAAGAAACTACAGGATACGGAATGGACAACATTAGAGTTGCCATGGAAAATGCAGGTATAGATAGGTTAGGGCATTTAACTTCTGATAAAACAGGTGCTGTTGATGTTGTAGAGATATACGATAAAGATGGAAATGTTAAATCAATAGAAGAGGTTACTGCAGCACTTAAAGAAGGTGCTAGACCTATAAGTAGATCAGGTTTAGGTATACAGCAAGAAAAAGGTACAGATACTGGTGAGATTAGTTACTCTACTCAATTAGATGTGTTATTATTTGATGACATGCTAGGTAAAAAACTATCTACAGGAGAATCTTTACAAGATCTTAGAGACCAAAAAGAAGCGTTGCAAAGAAGATTTATGCAACTAGGTGCTCAAGGGTTATTTAAAAAGTTAGGTATAAAAATTAATGCAAGCGATGGCTCTGTATACATACCTAATCCTACTGCTCTTTCTGAAATGTTAAGAGAAGAAGCAATAGCCCGTAAGTGGACCGCTAAAGATATATCAGAGCTAGCGCTTAAAGATATAGACGGTGCAATAGAACGTGTATTTAAATCACCTCTTACATTTAACCATGCTCGAAAAAATATAGATGCATTAGTGCTGTCTTTAATAAACAAAGCAATAACTAAAGTAAAACTACCTGGTGAAGCATTAGTACAAGCATCGTCTGCAGGGTTTGAATCTAAAGGAGCTATGAGCTGGGCAGAATATGTATCTCAAGGAGAGTTTGATAAAATTAAAAATGGTATAACTCTTATAGAAGGAGAAAATCAACTTGATGAAACTGTAGGACTACAAGGTCCTAGACCATCAAAAGGAAAATTACTTCCTGGGCAGATTCTTATTAGTCCTGTATTTACAGATTCTAAAAGTAAAACTATAGACTTAACATCTAAAAAATATACAACTATTACAAATGGTGTAAGATATTTGCGTAAAGATGCTTTACCAAAAGAATTACTAGAAAGAATATTATATCGTATTCCTGGACAAGGTAAACCGTCTGTATCAGCTGTAGAGATTGTAGGATTCTTACCTAAAACTTCTACATCTACTATAATTGTACCTGATGCTATAATCGATCAGATGGGTAGTGACTTTGACTGGGATACTGCTTACACTTATATGAAACAATATGATGTTGTAGGTAATAAAATAGTAGTTAAGAGTGATCTTACAGAGTTACAAAAATTACAAGACGAGTATTATGAATTATTTAAAAAAGTAATATTTGATCCTGTAACGTTTAAAGCTACAGATAAATTAGATAACACAGACCTTAAGCAAGCTGCAGATATTGTAGATGCTATAGTAGGTAAAGAGTCAATTATAAACTCTCCGTCGTATGTAACAACTAATATTGATAATACAATCAGCCAGAGAACAGGTAAACAACTTATTGGCCCTGCATCGCTAGCTGCTGTTATGCACGCCGCATTACAAGGTAAGGGCATAACTATAAATGTATCTAATAAAACTTTAAAACCAATATCTTTTATATTCTTTAAAGATAATGAAGGTAACAACTTAGAGCTAACTACAATATCTTCTTATAGAGGAAAATCAGATCCTTACAGAATAGAAGGAGATAGTAGAACAGCATCTGATAATGTACGTACAGTACAAAATGCTGCAGTAGATAACGCTAACGAAGCTGTTTTAGGTAGAGTTGGTATTAATAACGCTACAGTAGATGTATCTCTGTTTACATTAATGTATAAAGACGGTAAGTCTGGTGGTTCTATACATGCAGAACAACTAGTATATTTCTTACGTCAACAAGCTATAGAAATGTATTCAGAGCAGTTTGATTATTTCTCTGCACAGATAGAGGGTGGATTTAGAACTGAAGAGCAAATTAGAAATGACGCCTTTAACGCTACAATGGTTAAACTAGCAGAACTTGCTGGTATAGACCCTGAAGTAGACTACACTGCAAATATAAGTGAATATAGAAAAGACAGTGAGGGTGAATTCTTAACATTTAACTCTGAAGACTTTATAAGACAACTAGAAACTAGTAATAATCCAAACCCTAGTTACTACAAAAAACAAATGGCAATACTTGCAGGATTTAAACAACTGCAAAATTCGTCAGACCCTGTTAGAAAGTTACAAAGAGGTGTAATGTCTCCTAGAACTAAGGGTATGGGTAGTACTATATTTGAAGGGCAGAGAACCATAGATAATATGAATGAAATCTATGAAGACGGATTGTCTGGAATAGGTGGATTAGAAAACTTAGAAGGAGGACAGCTAAAAGAATTGTATTTACAATTTGATAAGGTTTATACAAGCTTGTCTAGTATATTACCATTTAGCAACGCATCTCACAAACATTTAATTAAACTATGGCAGAGCTTTACAGGTGCTAGAAATGTAACTCAAAAAACAAGAGAGCAGTTATTTAATGCAATGTTAAATAAAAGTTTTGCACGCGCATTTGAGCAAACATTTAACGAGGATATAACTCAAGCTAGAATAAGATTAATGGCTGACCCTGATAATAATATAGCTATCAGGGTAGCAAAACTACAAGAAACAGAGTTTGGTAAAAGAAATCTTTTTATAAGCAGATTATTACCTATTTCAATAAACAGCGGTATACCTGCTAGCATTAGTTACATTAGTTCTAAGCAGGATGACGTAGCAGATAGAATGTCAATAGATTTCACTGCTTTATATATGTCTCCTGAAGAGGGCCACAGAGAGTTGTTTGAAGATATTGTAAAATATACTTATATAACAGGTGGTGTTCAGTCTGCAGGTAACTTCTCTAAGTTTATACCTACAGCATACCTAGATAAAATAGGATTCTATGACGCTTTAAGAATGGAGGAAAGACATTTAAATACTTCTAGATCTGCAGAAGCGCCATCAACCATGGATACTATGATAGAATTCTTCCAACATAATCCTAATAGAGCGGTTATGTTAGATAGAGCTAACTTTAATAGAGTAGCTACAGCTCCAATACAAAAGATACAGTATGAAGGTGCAAGTGTAAATTATGAATTTACATTAAAGCAGCCTGAAAATACAAAAGAGTTTGATGCTATTACTTACGAAGATCAAGATGGTAATAAAAAATACTTGCAAATTATATCATTTAAAAGTACAGCTGGTAAAACAGAATTGTATATGAAGATGGGAACTAATGAGCAAGGACATGTATTCTTTAGAAAAATTGGATTGAAAGGATACTCTACAGGAAACTTTGTTAAAGTAGAAGAGTATGGAGGATTAAATAAATTTACCGAGGATGGTAGATTAGTTATGGAAGGTAGTATAGTGTACGGTAATAACGTACCGTCTGCAGATTCTATGAACATTAGTGTACCAGAAACAACTGCAAAAACTCCTGAAGTACCAGAAACCTCTGCTTTGTATGGATTTGATCCTGTAAAAGTTGAATATACTGTACCAGGTAGAGAAGGTGTTAAAGAATTGCTAAATACAGTGCTAGAAAATACTAGTAATGAAATTTTTGGCGATCTTGCCTCTGTACTATATAAAAGTCTAGATACAAAAGGTAGTGATATTACGTCAATAGATTTAGAAGATGCTTTAACTGTAAATGGCAGGCCTGCTAAAGGAGCCTATAGAGGAGGTAAAATTACAATAGACCTTGAGACAGTAACAAGAAACTCTGATTTACTAGAAGAAACTGTATTACACGAATATGTACACGGATTTTTATCTAAAGAAGTGAGTAATACAGACAGTAAATTTAGTAGACAAATAAAGTATCTAACAAACGCTGCTAACACAGCTTTAAAGAATGCTGTAAAAAGAGGTGAGATAGATAAAACAAGCATTGAGTACCAAGAACTAGCTTATGCTTTTGGTAGTCCTCAAGAGTTTGTAACAATGAGTATGACTAATGCTACAGTACAATCTTTCTTAAACACAGTGCCTTCTAATAAAAATATATGGCAAAAGTTTAAGCAGCTTGTAAAAGACTTTTTAAATACTATAGCTAAAGAATTAGGTATAGAGATAAACAAAGACAGCCTTCTTGCAGAGTCAGTAGATACTATTTTAAATCATATAACAGAATCTACTCCATCTATTAGTAAAGTGCAAAGCGTTGTTCAAGATGCACAAACGGCAGCTGGTATATTACCTTTAAACCCGTCAATATCTGCACAACAACACGCTATAGCATCTATAAGCAAGATTAGAAATAATGAATACACAGAACAAGAATTCAGAAATGCTTTAAAACAGCATCAAAAACAACAACAAGGATTTGCATCTCCTAATTTCCAAGGTAGAGTAGATACTAAAGATGAATTCATAACTGTATTCCAGGAAAGAGCTAGTAGACTAAGAAACAAAATCACTGATAAAGTTCTTAAGACAGCTGAGGGTAAAAAGATGCAAGAGCGTCTAAATGTATATGAAAAACAAATAGACGATTTAAAAAGAAGTAAGGGGTATTTAACTCTACAGGCTATTATGACAACTCAACTTGGATGGGCAGAAGGAATTGTATCTTCTGTAGATCCTACAAACGTAGAGATAACTGAAGCTCTGAATATTGTAGATATGTACAATTACGAGAGTGTAACAAAAGAATACTTATCTAAAGCAGATCGACGTAGCGGTAACGTTTGGAATGAAATGTTACTAGACAAGAGTAGAAGCGCTTCTTCTATAAAAACAAGATTATTAGATAAACTATACGAGATAGCTGCACAACAAATTAACGCAGGATTACCTGAAGAAACTGTTACTGCAGAAGATCTTAAGGCTATGGGAGAAGAAGGCTTTATAAAAAGTAATTTCTTAGACTTAAGTAAATTTAAACATCCACTAGTTAGAACACTAGATAAATATTTAAAGAGTGCAAATAGAAATGCAGACTCTGAAATAGAAATGAAGGCTGTAAAAATAGATTCTGCATTTGCAGAAATAGAAAATCATCCTTCATTTAAGAAAGATCCAAACATGTTCTTCCAAAAAGATGATAAAGGTAATTTAACAGGTTATTTTATATCTCCATACAGTGCAGCATACACAGAAGCTAAGAATAAATTATTTACAAAATATTTTGCAGCTGTACGAAATGCTAAAAGTGAAGTACAAAAAAATAACGCAGCTGCATTACTTGGAAGAAACTTAAATGCTATAGAAATAGCAATAGATGTTAGATGGTTTATACCTGGTATGGAAAAGTTTAACTCACCGTTTAAATCGCAGGAAGAATACATTGGATATTTAGATGATCAATTAGGGGAAGAGCAAAGAAAAGAATTAGTTAGCAAAGCTGAAAAAGAGTACAAAAAGTACAAAGAGCTAGAAGATCAAAAAATGCTAGACATTGAGCTTGGTGAAAGTGGTGGAGCGGGAATTCTACAACAGTATCAAGAAGAGATAACTAGTAGACAACAAGCTTTTAAAGAAAGATATAGTCCTATATACTATCTTAACTCTAGATATGGGGGCGGTAGAGCGCTTGCCAAAAACAGAGGATGGGAGAAAGTAGTAACTGCTCCTGTTAAGAAAAATAAATACTACGATTCTAAGTACAAAGCAATAAATAATGATCCGCAACTTAAAAAGTTTCATGATTTCTACACTGAAACTATGAAAGATCTTATGAAGCTTTTACCAGAAGGATTAGTTGCTACACTTCCAGAAAACTTCTTCCCATATGCTAAACGTGGATTTATAGAACAAGTTCAATCGGAAGGTATATCTAGTATATTTACTACTATGAATAAAGGAGCGCTTGCAGACTATTTCTTTAATATAGATCAGGAGCTTACTTTAGACCCTCAACTAGAAACTAGAGGAGCTAGAGATCCTAATACTGGAGAACTTTTAAAGAATATTCCTGTAAGAATGCTTAGAGGTCAAGCCGATGAAAAATCTTATGATATAAGAAAAGTTATGAAAATGTTTACAGCTATGTCTGTAGCATATGACTTTAAATCTCAGGTAGAAGATAAGATCTTATTACTGCAAAGATTACTTAGAGAGGCGGATGAAATACAACTTGACTCTAAGGGTGATCCTATGTATAAAAAAATACAAAAAAGATTACGACAAGATACTAGAAGTGGTGCACTTGAAAATGTAAATGCTGCTGTAAAATATGCAATAGATTCTAATCTTTACGGTGTAAACAAAGACAGTATAGAACAAGGTGTTGTATTCTCTAAACAAGTGGCAGATATAAAAAGAAGATTTGAATCGCTTAAAGATAGTTACCAGGCAGGTGAAATAGACGATAGTGTGTATTTAGAAGAAAAAGGAAAACTAGATGAGGAAATGGAAAAGCTTGGTACAAAACCAAAAAGTTTAAAGAAACCTTTAGAAAGACTAATAGAGTATACTCAGTTGAAAGGTTTAGGATGGAACTTAATGTCTGGTGTAAACAACTTAAGTTTTGGTACAATTGCTAATTATGTACATGCAGCAGGTAATGAAGATTACACAAATGCACAACTACATAAAGCATATGCACTATGTATGATGAATGCTCTTAACCCAGCATCATCTAAAGTATATAACTTAGCATCTAAATATGGAATATTGTTTGAACAGTTAGATGCACACTATGGTAAAGAAAGAAAAACTAAATTTAATTTCTTAGGCGCAGTAGATCCGTTCTTTTTACAAACATCTACAGAGTATATGAACCAGATAGCACCATTTATAGCTAAGATGTTTAATACTCCTATAGATAATAAAGGAAATACTCTGTATGATATGTATGATAACGATGGTAATATTAAACCAGAGTTTAAAAACATAGAACAGGATTGGACAACTAAACTAGATGCAGACACTGAAAATAAATTCACTGCTTTTAGAGATGCTACTATTGAAATGAATAAACTAAATCATGGTAACTATGATCCTAATTCAGCTTTAGCAATAAAAAGAAATATATGGGGTAGAATAGGGACTCAATTTAGAACATGGGCCTTTGAAGGTTTTAATACTAGATGGGGAGAAAAAGTTTACAATGCACAATTAGGAAGATTTACTGAAGGTAGGTATAGAGCTTACAGAGATGTAGGTGCTTATGGTACTGCAAAAATGGTACTGCAAACTATTTTAAATACATTAACTTTAGGGTATGGTGTTTCTGAAGAAAGTTTAAGAGGAGATATAAAAGATGATTTAACTTTTGCAAACATGCGTAAAAACATGGCAGGTATTAAATTTTATGGATCTGTTATGGCTGTTGGAGCGTTCTTTAAAGCATTAGCCGAGGGAGAAGATGAGGATGAAGCAAAGAAAACATATGTTCTAATTATAAATAGTTTATATAGATTAGAGCAAGATGCTGAATTCTATGCATCTCCTGGAACTACTTTTGAAGTATTAAGAAATCCAGCTCCTATAATGAAAACTATAACAGACTTTACTAAAGCTGTATATGCTACAGGAGATTATGTAATAGATAAAGATAAATATATAGACAGTAGAAGAGATCCGCTTAGTAAAAAATGGATGAAAGTAGTTCCATTTGGTAACTCAATAAGATCTGTAGAATACTTAATGGAAACTCAAATAGAAAAAGATTAATGAAAGTAGCTTTTGGAATACAATGGGCAAAAGGATTATTGTTTGGAATTAGACACTTCCAACCAGAAGAGTATGCACCGTACTATGAAGTACAATTTTTTTTAGGATTAATACAAATTTTTATAATTATAGACAATGGCAACACTGACGATAACAGTAACTGAAGCTGTCACTTTAGGTGATGGTTCTACAGATAGAGGTACTACAAATGTACAAACTGTAACTGTAGATGAAGTAGATCACAGAATAATGGATGTAGGAACTACAGAAATTAAAATTTTACAATTTGCAGCTGCAAACGGTGCAGGAACTTTTGCAGACGGTACTGTAAAGCATTTACGTATAACAAATTTAGATAGTTCTAATTTTGTAGTACTTAGAATACAGCAAACAGATGGAGAATACTTTGTAAAATTAGAACCAGAAGATCATTTTATTTTAGGTAACACAGTAATGGATGCACACGAAGACGGTGACACAGCAATTGGATCTGCTTCAACATTAGCAAATATAGATTCTATATGGGCTGATGCAGATACAGCTGCATGTCAAGTTGAATATTTTATAGCATCTGCTAGTTAATAGAAAGAGGGGCTCAAGGCCCCTCCATCTATCTCTTAGCAATCAACAACAAGTAATCAACAACAACACTTAGCTAAGATCTGTGAGCATGATAGCATCTGCAACTTCTCTGCGCTGCTCTAATTCATCCTCTATTTCTTTGATTACATTTCGTTTAGATTCTTCATAATTTACAATGTCATCTTCCATAGTTGCATGGTCAAACGCTGCATAATCAGATTCTAAATAAATGTTATCATTTTCTCCATTTGTAATAGCAATAGGATAATACTCACAAGTACGCATCTTTGTATTATTATAGTCAGTAGGAACTGCTATAACATTACGAGGGCTTACTAATACTTCAAGTATAACTCCTTTACTATAACCGAAATCATGAACGTACTCCATAGAACCTACATGTAAACCTGCAGAGCAAGTTACATCAGGGTCAGAATCACAT
>CERP01053171.1_pt1 | contig 20073 bp, 11 predicted proteins | sample 530801 | NCBI WGS metagenome assembly CERP01 (sample SAMEA2620991, study PRJEB7988) | marine metagenome | biome: marine biome (ENVO:00000447); feature: surface water layer (ENVO:00002042); material: "saline water (ENVO:00002010), including plankton (ENVO:xxxxxxxx)" | depth 5 m | reverse complement strand
GTGCGTTTTGTGCCTTAATTACTTCCATTATGTTGCCATCGCGATTGTGCGCATATCCCTAAATACTGGTACTTTAGCATTGTTTTCTGATACCATAACGATCTTAATCTGGAAGGAATTAAATGCGTCCAGTGCACCTGTATTACCACCAATAAGATATTCATACTCTCTAAAAGTATTTGGATCATTATCAGTTATCAGAGAGGTTAATGGACTAATTGCAGTAAATGCAATATCATTAAGTTCTGCATCACCAGAGCTTGTTCTATAGTAAACATCAAATGATGCACCGTTTGGCTTGTTAGCTGATATGAATAATTTTAGACCAACCGCATCTTCTGCTAGTGTGACTGGAATAGTAATATGTTTTGCAGCGGAAGAACCACCTTTTGGATCTGTTTCTGCTACATAATTAATTGGTACGTTAAATCCTGCTGCAGCACCAGATGCTTGTTTATCAATAATATTATTTGTTGCAAGAACAGATGCTCTTTGCATATCGACTACAGGAGATACAAAACTATCTTCTGTACTCAAACCTAGTTTTATGTTTAAACTCTTTTCTCCAGAAATTTGAGCAGTTTCATTTGCCGCGTTGGCAATAAGCTGAGGGAAGTCAAAGTATATTTCTTTACCAAGAGTAAACGGCGTATAGGTAGCATTAACTTGATAAGCAGTTTCTGTACCTGCAATCGATTGTCCTGTTATAGTATTAATTGAAGGATTGATTTTAGTACCCATAGGAAGTAGTGTGGCTACATTAATATTAGCTTGATCCATTCTAATATTTTGATCTGCTAGCAGCGCTGATCCACCGCCAATTTCTGCAGATGTAGAGGCGGCGCCTGCTTCAAACTGATAACCAGTGCCATCAACTTTTGTGATTGTACGAGCCCCATTAATGTTACCTGCTGTAATGCCTGCAAAAGCTGGTGCACCTGAAATATTAACTGTTCCACCAACTTGTAAACCGTGATCTGGATGTGCAACTGTAAGTGTAGCATCAGCAGAATCTACTGAAAGTGGATCAGCTGGTAACAGTCTTTGTGGAATTGCTGTATTTGATATCACCGCTGTACCTGATGCGCCAAAATCAGCAACATGTAATTTAAATTTTAAATCTTCCCATTGGCTTGGTGTCCATGTAGTATTGTTTTGAGATTTAAATAGTGATCCTAAAAAAGGTTGTTGTGTAATTTTTCTATCAGTTGTCCCAAGCTCAAAGTCACCAACTTGACTAATCCAAACTTTAAAAGTAGGTACACTTGACAGCATTACCCAGCAATACTCTTTACCAGGAGCAAGAAATACTGGTTCTGTAAATTCAAAAGTTGTTGCTACAGATGCGTCAGTAGACGTAGTAATTTCAGATGGATATTTAAAGATTGTAGATCCACCCATGATCTGTTCAGCAGGGTAACCGTTTTCCATTGCTCTAAGTTGCCCCCACATAGGAAGACCATTAGGATCTTTTTCAGCAAAGTACACATCTACCTTTGTAGCAAAAACTCCGTTTTGTTTTGTAATATTAAATGATTGTGCTAATGGATCAGGACCGCCACCATCGCCTTGTGCTTCAACTTGGGTGAATCGTACAACAGTTTCTGATGTCCTAACAGTCCTTTGAGACGTTGATTGGACATTTTCAGTTCGGCTTTCTACTTCTAATGTTCTGGTTGACAGTACATCACGTTGACGAGTTTCTAAACTACCTTTAGATGTAAAGTTTTGTCTACCGTTAGAAGTTGCTTTACTGTTATTATCTGGATTAGAAACGTCAATCAATTCAAATGTTCTTGTACCAACTTTAAACTTAAAGTTACTTGTTGAAGGTATAAAGAACGATCCTTCGATATCACCCAATGCATTAGCTACTAGTGATGAAGATCCTTCCGGGTGACCTAATGCTGCATTTTGAACATTACCCACTGTCTCTGCCGCATCAGAAGTTCTTACAAATGTTTCAGATCTAACCCAATCAGATACGTCAATACCATCAAAGAATGCAAAGACTTCAGTGTTGGGTCTAAATCCTCTACCTTGGAAGAAGATCTTTCTTGATCTCATAAAGGGTATCGATACTGCTTGTATAAGTCTATCATTAGTAACCATATTAACAGTATTTTCGCCTGAAATTATAAATTGACCTACTGTAGTATCTGTATTTGTTGTTTCAGTTGCAACAAAATTGGTAGTGGTTGCTGTATTATGACCCCAACCATTCCAAGTGCCGGCGACAGTGTTACTAGTTGACCGGCCATCTCTTCTTCGTGGACCTATAGTGCTGCTACTGTTATCACTTAAGGCTATGCTATTTGTGGCAGAACCTACTTGTAAATCTTCTAAAGATGTGCCACTCCAATTCCAATTATGAGCATCCCAAAGAGCATTCCCAGAAGTATTAAGCTTTGTTACGTTAGTAACAGCATCAGGCTCATACTCTTGTTCAATCCAGTTATCACTAGCAGGAGAAAGAATAATGTGACCATCAAACCTGATTTTCCAGAAAGGTAAAATATTTTCTGTTCTACTAGCAACAGACTGATTATAAAGAACTCTATGAGTATAATTAAGGTAAATATTATCACCTTTTTTAATTACTCCAGAGTTTAACGCGTTATCTGAATCATACATAAGGTTAATACCGTCTGTACGTCCCATAGGCCTCATAAGTTTATTTTGTGGATCTATTGCTGCCTGATAATCACCTGCTTCCAGACCAGCAAAAGTGTGATCTGCAAAGTTATCTACGAAAAATCCTGATTTAAATCTCATATTACCATCAGAATCTAATACGGTTAAATTTGCTGTATCAAGCTCTAGTAAGCTAAGTGTAGTAGATTCTTCAAGCGAATTTAGTCTGCGCTCCAGTGTACCAATGTCTTGCATAGTAAAATGCTTGTGTTCAATAGTTTTAGAATTCAAATCTTTATAATTTAGCGTGTATCCATTTAACAGTATTCTAAATAATTCTAAAGAATTATCTGGATGCGCAGGCAAGGTTGGTGTTAATGACTCATCGCCTGTAACAATATTCAGATCGCCATTTGTATCAATCACGACCTTATCATATCTAGAATTATAGTATGATATGTCTGCTTGAACAGTATCGGCTGATTGTGGGATTTCATTAATAACTGCACCACTACCAAATGTACCAGAAGAATTAACTACTGGTCTAAAATCAAGAACGTTTCTTAAAGCAATGGGTTCACCAAAAGCATTTGTATGAACTGGAATATCTTCGTAATCAACTACACCTGTATATGAGTTGACTGAGAAGAAGCTTCCTGATGTACCATGACTAAAGTAATCATATTTTACTACGACTGGATAGTTTGGTGTTGATTGGCCCGATTTAAGTACAAGTCGGCCTAAACCATAGTAGTTATCTCTTTGACCGTTGTCTAGTGTGAATCGCCCAGCAACGCTAGTACCACTTACTGTATCTCGAGTTACCGATACAAAATTATAAACGTCTGGGTAGGTTAGTTCTGCGTATGTTACGCCACCTGATGTGACCCAATCACCTGTTGCAATAGTATCTGTGTGATTTGAATTAAGGGTTTTAGATCTGGATGATCCATTCGCCTGATTGACATAACCTACGATCTCGTGTGCAGTACTATTTGCCAGAGTGCTAATAGTTGCTGAAGTAGTGCCACTGCCTGCAATGCTAGTGCTTTCATCTACTGCGCCCGTAGTTGCAGAAATAATCCAATCATTTGTATTAGCAAATGTTTCTCCTGATGCTGATAGTGATAAACTTAGAACACCGCTTCCGTTTGATGTGCCTGTAAATCTACGTTGTACAGCAAGTGAAACATCTGTTATGTTTGATGGCCTTACTTTTGGTAGTGGATATAGTAAGGTGTTCACTTTTGGATCGTGTAGTACACATTGAGTATTTTCAAGTGCAATGTCCATGTAAGCGCTGGTTGAAGTACCAATGCTTCGAACAGATCTAAAGTTTTGTCCAGAGTTCATTGTAATTTGGAAAAGGTGTAATCTATAAACCCCTGAAGTACCATCTTCTTCAATAGCTCTTACTCTGGCAGTACCGATAGTAGAACCACCATGAGTTACAGCAGATCGTAAATTCTGAACTGCCATATTAGCAATACTCGGTTGTCCTTTTGCAGCAGCGCCCTGTACCCTTATGTAATTACCAAGAGTAATTGGAACCACTTCATTATTAATAGTTGTAGTGGTTCTTGGTTTCGCTACAGTTTTGTTTCTAGCATAATTTGTAGCTGCTCTATACCCATCTACATACGCTACACCAGGTTGAATTGATATATCTAAATTAGCTGTGTCACTATCGTCAGCAAAGTTGATTATAAAATCATCTACAATATAATCGCCAGATTCTTCTGCAGTTCTTCGTGCCAATATTTTTGTAGATGTGTTATAGTTTTGTTCATTAGGCGATTTATTGGCGTCAATAATTTCTGAACCTGCTATAACACCACATTGAATATAATGTGCGTCTGAATCTAATTCATCTCTTAAAGAAAGTGTTAGCAGCATTCTATGACGATCAGCGCCTGGCGAAGATGTATTTAATGTCGGACCAGAATTATCAAAAAGAGTATTATCATCATTAGTAGTAACAATATCTTGTGAAAGTAAAAATCCAAAATCTTGTTGAGCAGTGTTATCTACAGAATATTTTGAAGTAACTATTGTTTGTGCGGGTGCAAATATTAATCTACCATCAGCATGAAATACGCCTTCATTGTTAGTTAAAAACGCGCCTGTGCCGCGAGCAGGATTAACAGTAGTATCTGTAGTCTGAATAGTAAGTGTAGTAGATCCATTATTAATATTTTCACCAGGTGTAAAGTATATGTTTGATCCGCTGCCGCTTGTGTACTGTATATAAAGTGTGCCAGGATCTGCGCCTACTGCTGTTACAATTTCTGTAACAATAGCTTTAACGCCGCTTGTTGCTCCTGTGAATTCTGTGTTTAATAGTGTGTCAGTGGCAACTGGTAAAGCATTTGTAGTTTCATTTAATTTAACAAAGGCATTTTGTGCACCTGTAAAACCAGCGCCAGATACTATTGCGCCTTCAGTAAAGACGTTAGAAAATAATCTTGAATTTTCTGTTTGAATAATAGTCTGTAACTGGTTGAGCTCCCGTGATTGAATTGCCCTACCGTTATTAAACAATATTTTATGAAAGCCGGCACTATCAGAATAATCATCCCTGTAAGTTTCAGCAAATGTGTTTTGAATTACTTGATCTACCATTCTTTTTGTACCTGTTTATTATAATTGTATGATGACTTTAAGGTCTTCAGTTTGTGCTGCCGATCTCTCGATAGCTGCTCTATTATCAATGTAAAAGATTTGCCCTGTGAATTTATTTATATCAGCTGCAAGTGCTTGAGTTCCAGTCCCAATAGTTCCTGATCCAGATCCATTAGTTTCTGTTATTCCTTCTCCAGATTGGAAAGCAATAAACCCTGTATCATCATCTTGGTGATAGTATATTTTATCTGAGTCAAATGTATTTACATAAGCTTTTGCGCCTGAAGTAGAACCTAAAATAGTTTTGTCTGCTGTGAATACTACACCCACTGCTGATAACTGCATATATGTAAGTGCCGATCCGGTTTCACTTACGTAATTATTATCTGCTGAATCAAGAGGGTTTCTTATAATACCAACTTGTCTAAAGTTCTGACCAATAATAAAATCTTCGTTCTCTGCACCTGATGGCTTTGAGTTAAACATCATTGCAGTGGATTTTAAATCAATAATTGCAGATGCACCAAATCCAGAATCATCGGCTAGATTAATAGATGCGGATGCACCTGTACCACCACCTCCAGTAAACTTTACTTCGGCATAATCGTAGTTCTGACCTGGCCGATATAGGTTACTTGCTGCAGAATCTTTCATTTCAACTTTAACTACTTCGCCGCTTGCAATTGTAGCAGTTGCTTCTGCACTATCACCGTTACCAACAATCGATACAGTTGGTGCTGATGTATAACCGCTTCCTTTTAAGATAACGTCAATATTTGCAATTTGGCCTTTTACTGCAGCAGCCTGTATTGCAAACTGTTCTATGTCAACTGCTGGATCTGCTGGACCAGCCGAGTCGACGTGTCTTACTGGCATATAGTTACCAGATAAGAATTTATTTGATTGTGTAGCACCGATCGTATAAAGAAATTTCCATACGTATCCATCTGCCAATCTTGATGCAGTAGTTAAAACGCTAGTTGGTTTTACAGTAGAAGAAACTGCATTCCCATTCGCATCTTTACCTTGTTCTAAACAGATATAAACTTGCTGATCTTCTGTTTTAACGTAATAAGGTTGAGTTGGATATCCAGCCTGAGTATTAGTAAAATCAGAATAAATTGTACCAGTTGTCCAGTTGACTCTGGGTACAACGTAAGAAGTGTCTTCAGCTTTTTTTACAGACTGTAGCGCTAGTCTAAAGTTTCTTTCATTAGCCAAAGTATTTGCAATAGTTGGAACAGTATCAGCCGAATCCCACTCATCAGCTTTACCAATACCAACGTAATAGTGCTGGGCTGAATCTGCTATATCTTCTAAGATTGTTTGAACAAATCTTCTTTTAAAATCGTCTGTAATAATTGCCATGTTCTTATCCTATTATGCTACTGTTACTTCGCCTTGGTTACCGATTAAATACCAGTTTGTTCCATCCCAAACTATCTGGCATCCGTCATACTGTGCTAATACGAAATTAGCGCCCTGTGCAAAATTAGCTGGCGTAACAGTTGCCGCACCCGCTCCTTTATTTGTAATTATTTTATACTCGCCTACTACTGTACCATCTGCTAATGAAACGGCGAGTGCTGAACCTTTGTTGCAGATTATATATGTTGCTGTAGTCGATGCAGCGCCATCAGCTGTTATTGTACTTGAAGTGTAAGCTGCCTTTGCAATCTCAACTGAACCTGTGCCTTTACCAGCCAACTTCATTGTTACGTTTGTATCACCACCAGAAGCTGTAAATGTTGGTTTACCGCTTGATGCAGCATTTGCTAGAGTGATCTCATTGATTGCAGAACCTGTTGCTGTAACCTTAATCAATTCAGCACCATTTGTATCGTTCAACGACGTGCCGACTTTTGCTGTAGTAAGAACTGGACTTGTAAGGGTTTTGTTCGTAAGTGTAGCTGTATGAGCATTAAAGACTAATGTATCACTGTCAGCAATAGCTGGAAGGTTAATATTTCTATCAGGATCAGCTGAGTCAACCGAGCCAATATAGTTTAGCAGATAGTGACCTGTTCCAGATGCCCCAGCAAGTGATAGTTTACCTTCAATTGTAGTAACTTTTAAAGTCTTACGATGTAAGTCTTGCACTGCAGTTGTAGTAATAATTTCACCTGAGGAATCAGGTAAATTAATTGTATTATCTTTTGTAGGATTAGTAACACTTAACGTGGTTTCAAAATCATCTGGAGTAGAACCTTCAAATACAATAGCAGTGTTGTTCAGAGTAATACCAGTAGATACATTGTCACTGTCTGGACCTAGCTTCTGATAAATCTCTACAAAATTCTGATTAATTTTCTGACCAGCACTGCGAAGCGTATCTCCGGTACCGTCATTGGCGGTTGTGCCTGTGCTGATGTTTTGTCTTGTCATGACTAATCCCTATTAGTTGAATGTATTTATATAAGAAACTTAGGCAGAATCTTGATATTGGAAGTTATTATTATCTGAATCCCACATATCAAAGTTAACAGCATCCATTGTTTCTAATTCAGTACTGAATCTTGACGCAGTTACTATACCATCTGAATCCATATCAAATCTTGGCCCATTCATATCTCTATATTCTTGGAACGAATTATAGTTTGCATCGAATGCAGTACCAGTAATTGATGCTACAGAAGCCAAGTTTCTGTATGGATTAACTCTTTCTGCGTATAGGTCCGAATCTAAATCATCTATGCGTATTACAGAAAGCGGTTCGAATATACCAAAGTTAACATCTGCTACGGTTTCAAAGATTCTATTGCCTGCAGCAGAGTCTTCTATTGATAGTGGCATTGTAGCAAGGTTATCTCTAAGATCAATAATCCCCTCAAGAACTAGATCAGCAGCTACATACCAACCGGCTGGGTGTACAAACTTTTTATAGAGTGTCTCCCAAGTAGCAAGGCCCACACCTGATTTAATAAGAATAGAATGGATTTGAAATCTTTTATCGTCTTGTATAAATCTAAGCGAATCTGGGCCAATTCTTGACTCATTAATAATAAACATATTATTCTTAGGATATTCTACATCAACTTCTTCGTTGTAAAATGCCCTAAAAAATGTTTTAGCTGAATTAAGTGAACCTTTTTCTCTGTACAACGTTGCAAAGAGTTTACCAACTAATCTGGGATTAATATTAAAATCTGCCGTCTTTACACTAAGACCAGTCTCTTCAAATATTGAATCTATTCTAACAAGCTCTGCACTGTTTAAATCTCTTGCCTGATAAAGTGCAGTAATAAAGTAACTAAACCCACTGCCATCACGATCCATTTCGTCATAGTACGATTCTAAAAATGCTACTAAACTTGGATACTCTGTAGCAAAATGCTCGGGTAGTACTTCTTTGACTTTACTACTAATAAAGTTAGCTGGTACTCTATCAATATGATCTAATAAAATAGACATTATAGATTAACCTTGATTCTTTCATAATCTATATTTGCTGCAGCGAATGATTCGACTGTATCTAAACTTAATATAAAGTTTCTAAGAGGTCTAACGGTACTTTGATTGGCAGGCGTTGCTGATATTTTAATTTCTGTAGATGATCCAACAATACCATCTGGTGCAAAGCCTACAAGGTTGACTGTGCCAGCTGTACTGTTATACGTTCCTACGTTTGTTACAACAGTAAGATCAGTAGAAATAGACACTACTTCTAAAATATTACTACTTAATTTATTTCTAATACGACAATCTTGATTAAACAATCTAAACAAATTACTAGTAACAATACGATCTACTGATGATGGTGCAGCTATTCCTACAGGAAATTTAACATCATAAGGATTAGACTGAGATAATGTAGGCGTGAATCTTCTTTGTACGTTTACATCCATTTTACAGTTTAGGATTGCTTCAGATAAATCATCAATGTCTGCTATGATACTTGATCTTCTAAATACTTTGTTAAATGTTCCTAGATTTGTAGTAAAGTAATTTTTTACTAAAGTGTTTACTTGGCCTTCTATAGCAGCAGGAGTAGTGGTAGAAAGTGACGGGTTAAAATTAAACGTTGTAAATGCTTCTATAAAGCAAGTCTGTGCATCAGAGAACTTTGTATCAATTGACATAATTGATCGATTGGCCGAAAGATCATTTACAATATCGCTTTCAACTTGTGCTCTGGTTGCTGCATCTGTGCCTGTTTTGTAATTCAAAGAAACATATGCACAACCATAACTTGGCGGATCATTATCTTCTCCACCCCATGCTGTAGATCCATTAAGATAACTTCCGTAATTAGCATTAATAAGTGCTATATAATCTTCTGCTGTTACCAGTCTATTTTGCGCTGCAAATTGTATTGGTGCATTCTGTTTAATTGAATCAATAGATTCTTTTATTGCGCCACCAGATGATCTTGATACTGCAGTTGCATTAACTGCCACGTTAGTCGAACCCATAGTTATATTTGATTGTGCTGTGAATGATGCAGCTCCGTTACCGGCTTCATCTAATGTAGAAAGATATGTTACTACTATAAATTGTCCAACTGTTGGTTTTTGTCCAATAACTGCTCCGTCGCCAAAGTACATTTCGTAAAAACCGTTTGGCGCTTCTCTTAGTCCGTAGAAACGAGAATCATCATTAACTTGTACTGCTTTTGAATATGGCAGAAAAGAATTAAATACTGTTGATGTTCTTGTTTCAAAGACATTTACAACTGCAGTTGATGTATCCATATTAGCATCTGGTATAATATAAATCGGATTATCATTTGAACTTACTAGAAAAGATTTTGTTTTAAGAGTACCTTCGAAGATAGGAATATCCGCGGAGCCAAGGCTTGTTTTAAAATTATATACTCCATTACCATCATCACTAGCAAGATACTGTTCAGTAGTATAAAATGTGTAAGTAACATCATCAATTGTAGTATTAAATCTTGAATTAATAGGAAGTGTTGCTATTGTAGGTCTTCCACTGGCAGTATTATTGACAGAAATATTTACTGTTGCAGAAGCTGAAGTTTTAGATCTTGGCGTATAACCAAGACTTTCAGCAATACTAAGTACACTTCCGCGTAATTGTGCTGTATTAAGAAAAGCTTCATTTAAAGCAAAGTTGGCAGTCAGACCATTATAATGTGTATTATAGGCAAGAACGTCAAGGATGGAGTCAAGAGCTGACGCAGAAAAATCATAGTCTGCAAAAGCGTCTGTCGCCAAGAAATGTGTCTTAAGTGATTCTTTAACTCTAGCAAAGTCAAGTTGTGTTGATTCTATACTAGTTGCCATATTATCTTAGCCTTCTTATTGTTGTCTCTAATGTTACCACCTCAGACGTGTTAATTACTTGGAATTCTACTTTGACCCTAGCGGTATTTCTATCTGGTTGTACATTCGGATTAATTGAAAGTAGTTTTGCACGTGGTTCAAAATTTTGTATTGCAATCTTAATATAATCTGTTAATATGGCATCTGTTTGATCGTCAGCAAGTTCAAAGATTAAACTATTAAGACCACCACCAAAGAACGGGTTAAACGGTTTCTCTCCAAGAGTAGTTAATAACAGATTCTTTACAGCTTGTTTAACTGCAGCCGAATCTGTTTTTTTATACACATCACCAGACGGCTTTTTAGTAAATGTAAGATCTAGGTCAGAGTATAACTTATTCCTAGAAGTCACTAGACTCCTAGTCTGTAAATCACCGTCTTCAGCTGCAAAGTATTTTCTGGCCATTTTCTATCCTAGGGTTTACTGTATTTATAACATTTTACAACGCGTTATTTCTTAAATCTAAAATTAGTGACTTGCTGTTCAGTAGCCTCTGCCCAACTATTTACCCCGGCGGGTGGTGGTACGTTGCGGGAATCAAGTTTAGCTCTATTATCTGCAATGTCTGTATAATAATATTCTTTACCAAACGCCTTGATGATTTTTGTTTTATGCTCCGCTGCCTTGGTATTTAAGCCTTCAGTAGAATCTGTGTGTTTAAATGTATCATATTTCGCTTTGGCTCTTTTTTGTGTGTCGCTAAGCGCAAAATTATCTTTACCAGTTTTGTCATCTTTACCTTCTGATGTAGCAATAAATTGCTGTTCACCGTCGTAGACTACACTCTTACCATTTGCACTTGGATCTCCACCCACTGTATCTTTAAGGTGTTCTTCCATTTCTTCTTTAGTATCAAATTCATCGGTAAGATCTTCTGGCTGACCTGAGACTTGGGTATCAGGTGTTTCGTCTTTCTTGTCCCCATCGATCTGGCCAGCGTCGTCGCCAACTTGTTCTTCGTCTTCACCTTCTTCAGGTTTATCGTCTGTTGCTTCATCTGCTGGGTCTTGAATAGGATTCACAGTATCGCCAAGCTTCATAAACTCTTTTCCCTGTGAAACGTTATTGAATAGTGTTTCTGTTTCCATTTTAAAGGATGCAGCATAATCTTCTTCAATATTTGGCATAATAACAATGATCTGAACGTTCATATCTTCGTTACGTCCTATTGGATCTAATTCATCATAGTCTAAAATAATTTTGTCATACTTTGTTTGTTTCGATAGCCATATAGCAGTGTCGAATGTTTTGTCCTTATCGATAATACCATTAGGCCCAGTAATCTCGTACACGACTGCGCGACCTTTTGTTCTAAGGTCAAGTATACCGTCTGGTGTAATACTTTCTGCTGGTTCTTTTACATAAATTCCTTCAATGATTTCAATATTAAAGTTTTGAAATACATCTTTATTATTACGAATCCGATTCACCAACTTTGCATGTTCACCTAAGTTTCTATAAATCTGCTTCTTCTCTGGAAGGCTTAATGTTGGATCAAGTTTAGAACCATCACCTTTGCCGTAAATAAATTGTGAAAGAGATATACCCTTTGCTACTTCTGTTGCGGGTGTAATAGCTTCTTTATTATTAGCATCAAATCTTGCATCTGGTTTGACCTTAGCTTGCAAGTTTGGATTAGTTTGAAGTCTTGCTGTTGGACTAGGCGCATTTGCCGATGTACCTCGAGTAGACGTTGTGGCTGTTTTAGGATCTACAGTCATCGCAACACCGCCAGATGGTACTGGATTAGCGTGTTCAGTATTAATAGTACCAGACTGTGCTTGATTGTTTGCAAACTTACCATTATTTCTATGGCCTTCATCTCTCATACGAGCTCTAGTCTCTGATGTAGTTAAGATTCTATTTGTAACACTACCTGTGGCTTTTGATTTGTCGTACGCACCTTTTAAATGATCACCTTTATCAATGAATATCTTTTGAATACCGTATGCACCTTTATGAAGATACTGTCTTAGAAGTGCATATGTAGGTTTTGCTGGAGAGTAATTGTCAATGGTTGCTGCTGTATTTGTTGAAGTATATCCACCTGGAGATGTTGCACCTTCTGTTGCCGTAGCCGCTCTGTTTGCATCAAGTGCTTGTTTTGCAGTACCATTCAGATCACCATGAAATGTAGATGCTGTCATTTTGTTTGCAGATATATCGTTGGCATGAACAGTTTCTTCAGTGTGCATATTATAGTTGTACATAATAATGCCTTCACCACCTATCGTACCTGACGCTCCAAATACTGATAAGCTATCAGCTGCAATATTAATATCAGGGCTAGCTTGCGTAATACGAGCTTCAGAAGATACACTTAATACACCTTTTGAATTAATTGAACTGCCACCTTCTGAAGCAGTTTTATGATTACCTTTGGTATAAATATCTCTGAACCCAAGAGCTGCAGAGGTATAATTTTCAGTAGCAAAATCTTGACGGCTACCAACAATTGATGTATACTTGTTTCCGAAATATAGATCTCTGCTATTACCTTTTATAGTTTTTGTCTCAGACTTTGCTTGGACGTTATAGCTACCACCAACATTGACGTTAAAGTCACCACCAACATTCATTGTAAGATTACCACTGTAATGTAGTTGACCATCACCTGATACAACAAGCTTATGACCACCGCTGTTTACTTCAACTTTACCTTCACCAAAAGAAGATACAACGATTGTGCCATCTGGACGAAAATCAATACCAGATCCTTCTGCATGTTTAATTAACATACGAGGATTCTCTGGTGTATCGTTATATTCAATAACGTGACCAGATAAAGTTTCAATAACTTGATTGAGTGGATACTGAGAAGATATACCTTTAGTATATTCTGATACATCCACACCAGCGACTGTGCCGCCGAAATCTAAGTAGTTGCTTGTGTATTGCTGTTTAGCAGAATAGTTAATAGATGTAGAATTTTCGTATTCTGCTTTTGGCATCTGACCAGTTCTATCACCGAAAGTGAGAGGACTTGATTGATATGGATCCTTATTCTCTTCTACTTTTTCTTGTGCTTGTTTCTTACGAGCTTCTCTTAGAATCGCATCGTCATAATTTTCATCTATATTCCAGGTGTCTGCCATTATCTTTTCCTATATTGCTGTTAGCCAAGTCGGCGTGTTGGCTCTACGTTGTTCGAAACTTGAAGCATATTTACCCCATCTGACCTTAGATCCATAACCTACATGAGCGATTGTGCCGCCCATATACCCAGGCCCTGCTCCAATCCCAGTCATACCCTGATTGACACAGGCTCTTAAAAAATTATATGCTTTTGCTGGAGGTTTCTTTGTTAGACTCTTTCCAGCTGGAAGTAACTTTGTTCTTTCCTTATCACTATATATGAAAACATCTGCAGCGTTACCATTATCGTGTCGCGTTGAGCCTGTTCTTACAGCTTTTTTAATACCCGGTAGGAACCAATTACTTCCTGATTTTGTCCCACCACGTCGTTTTGCCTCGGCCAAAGACATTTGTCCTCCAGATGAGATTGTAACATAAACATCTGCATCTGTTGCAGCGTTGATAAGAGCCTTCATTAATTTCGGTGTTAGGTTTAAATTACGTGTTTTAGATTCAAATTCAGATACGTATTTAACCCTATCATTAGTAGATAATCCTCTAGCTAATCCATCTGGCTGTGCAATCGGAGTGCCTGGTGGCGATGAGCCACCACCGTCAATAGTTCTTCTTATTTTATCTATGTCTACGCCTGGATTATCTGATGGATTTCTTGGATCTGCTTCACCTGCGCCATATACAGCGATACCAGGATATGCTGCAATAGTTTCTGCAATAATCTTTTTAGTAGACAGCGTTTGAGCATATGTTACACTATCTGGATTTAGTTCTGCCTCTCCTTCAAGGTCTTCAGTTTCACACACAGTATAACCCGCAACAATAGCGGCTCGGATTATCTCGTCTGTAGATATTTGTTTATCTCTTTGTATTGTTCCATCTGGTAAAATAATATAGTTGTAATAATCTTGAGGCTGAATAGTATCTTTATTTACTATCTGACCCGAATAAGTCTCTGTCCAACTAAATTCTAATGCCTCAGGTTCTTTTATAGCAGAAAGTAATTCTGTATTAATTTCTTCTACAGAGTTTACTACTGGATTAGTCTTTGCAAGAGTTGTTGCTCCTGAAACAATTGCACTAGATGATATATTAGCAGGAATATCGCCAACACCACCACTTAGCATAGCTCCTGCCGTGCCAAAGCCATCTGCTAGGCCTTTGACTTTTCCTTCAAGGTCTGAGAAGTTAGCTGTTACATCTATACCTAAATTAAAAGCATCTGCACCCCCTGATAGTATACCCATAGCACCACCAATAGTTCCATTTGTAACTTCTCCTAGTACTGAATTACTAATAAAGTCTGCTGCTGGTATGTCTGGTAACCCAAGACTAAGTTTTGCAGTAAGGGATGATTTAGTTGCATCATGAAGCATATCAAGTACAGGTGAGCCTGTAACTTTAGTTAATGCATTATCAAAATTGGCTGTAATCTTTCCTTGTATAGCGCCAAGCCCAACATTACCTAAGTCTAACCCGCCTAATTCTAATGATCCTATACTAGGTAACGCGCCACCAAGAGCACCAAGTGCTGCATTGATATCACCAAGGCCGCCAGGAATACCGCCAAGACCAGCTGAGATAAGACCTCCAATATCTGGTAAAGTAAGATCCGGTAAGTTCATACCTCCAAGGGTTGCGCTTAGATTAGCTGTTATGCCGCCAATATCTCCTTTAATACCGTCAAGCTGCCCTGACATAATAGACTTAATTTCATCAGTGTTTATCTTCTCAAGTTCTGGGAAGATGGCATTGGTTGATTTTGATATTTCAGCTGTGACCTCTGCCATAGCTGCTGGCGTGGGTAACGTAAGTGCTACATTATTAAAAGCTTCTTGTACATCTGAACCAGATATTGCAGCAAGTGCTTGCTGTGTGGCAGATTCAAGAGCTGGTTTCATTTTCTCTACAGCAGCAGGTAAGCTTTCCGTAACTTCTGCAAGTGGCTTCATAATACCTGGTATTTGTTGTTGTAGATTAGCTGTAACAGTAGAAGCACCTTTTAGAAAGAGAGGCACTGCCTCATCGATTTCTTTAGGAAAGTCAGATAGTGCTGGAGAAAGACCCTTTAAACCATTGTTAAGTTCTTCTCCCACTCTTGGCAGTTCTGACAACAGATCAGGAGAAAGTTTTAATCTTGCAGATACATCTTCTAAAGCACCAAGGTTACCTGTAAGTCCTGGTGGTATAGAGGCAGCTGCTATTCCAGCAAGATCCACACCTCCACCTTTAATTAATTTATCTAATCCTGGTTGTAGATCTTTTAACTTTTTAGTAATGTCTTTTGGTATCGGTGGCATCCTTCCCACCATATCTATGTTCATTACCGCAAATTCTTCTTTCGCTTTTTCTAAGCCTGATAAAATCTCTGGAGAAAAAGCTTTGCTTTTTAAATTCTCGAGCTGTCCAACTGTATCATTAAAATTAATAGCCATTTTAGTTTACCTTATACCCCTTCGATTTGAAGTAATCTTTTACGCCTGGTGAGAACTCACCAGCATTGGCTGGATCCTCAATATAGGACCTACCATACGCAGGATCTTGAATAAATCCTTCAGCATTCCCTTTATCATTGTAAGACCACGTTTTTCCTGGTAAAGAATTCTCTGTACCAAATTCTTCTGGGGATAAACTATCCCTTTGGAAATCTTCTTCGATAACAAACTTCCTATACATTTCTTCGGCTCTCTGTAGCCTTTTTTTATAGTGACCCTCATCATGCCCAGCTTTCTGTCTTTCCTCAAATGATGATAGTTTCCAATACTTATTATTATTAGCTGGATTCTTCTTTATAGAGAATTCTGAAACTTCGTAATATGCTTCTATCCTATCTGCAGCTCGTTTAGCACTAGAGCAGTCTTGTGCCCACTTCTCAAACCCAAGCCAACGAACAGTTGATAATTCATGAGCAACAAATTGCAATTGTGTTCTAAGGCCAGGAACTTCTTTAGTGCCTTTACCACCACCTGATGTGCGTGTAGGAAATACCTGCATACTAGCATAACCTCCTCGTTCACCATCTGGAGTAAAAGTAAATCCACCGCCAGCATTCTTATATGCAAATTTCATTAAAGCTACATGTCGCTCAGAATTCCATTGGGCAATACCAACAAAGCCCTTAGAGTTTTCTAGTAAAGGGTCACAGAGATCAGTAGATTCTACCATAAAATTACCTACAAAACCACACGCTATTTCCTTTGCATATTTAAGGCCTTTCTGTCTACCCCAAGCTTCTAGAAAGTTATATATTCTTTCAGGGTTGGTGTTACCTAGTACTGGAGGAGTTGCTGCTTGAGCAGACACGCCACCAGTGGATGTTGGCGGTGTACCTTTTGGTGGCACATACGGAGCACTAACAGCTTTTGTCGTACTCTGCCCACTGCTTTGAGTACGTCTTGGATCGCCAGCATCAGGATCTACTCCACCCAATGCAGGATCGGTTGTAGCTACTGCGGCACCGTTTTCGTCTACCTCGTCTCGTAGTTCTGCTGCCTCTCCACCAGTGTTCCCGGTTTCTTGCTGAGCTATAGTCAGTGGATCTGCTTCTAACTCTGGTCTCTTACCCTCGACCTGAGGTATTGATCCTATTACAAGAGGTAATTGTGAATGTTTACCATCTAAAAAGATGCCAAATACTTGAGCAGTAGGCTGAATCCCGATTGGAGTACCATTCACTCCGCTGACACCGCCCATATTTGATGGTGCTAATACTTGAGCCCATGGTAAAGCACAAGGACCAATATCATCTACTGATGCGGAGTGTACTCCATAGATTCTTACTTTAACCCTACCTTGTTGTATTGGATCATTAACAGATTCTACTTTACCTACCCACCATCGGGTTTCGTCACCATAGAAAGTATTATATAGTGTCTTCATTATTTGGTACTCTCTAAATTGTCTAATTTAACACAGGTTAAGTTAATATCATATTTTTCAAGCGAAATATTATGTCTTGCAGAGTAAATCATATGCTTACCTGATTTTACTTTATCAACAATTGAATCAGGATCACGCATACTCTGCGCTGATACATTATTATTTAAAAACTTCAACTTAATCATATTACCAATAGTTTTACTTTTTTGGTCAAACGAGAAGTTCGTACCAGAAACAGTAATAGTTTTAGCGCCAGTAACTAATATATTGCGCAACGCTTTAGCAGTCAAACTTCTATTTAAACTTTCCATTTCTCTAAAAGAAACTTTAGCTTCATAGGGATACGAAGCATGTATTGCATAATTCTTTTTACTTTGACCTACTAATCTATTAATAGGTTCGTCTTTATACATATAAGAATTTTTAAATTTAAACCTTGTATCTAATCCTTCAATAAATGCAACATTATCCTCAACCGCGAAGTAAGTAGTTTCAGAGCTTGCAGTCGAGGTGTCCCAGTAACCTTGCTCTGAAGTTATAAAACCTCTAGCAATTAGATCTGATATACTTAAATTCTGCTGTGTGTATGACGATATTACAAACGGCGCGTTTTGTTGACCAGGACCCACCATAGAATCAGCAGTTGCAGCTCTGGAAAAGGTATATGGTTTTTGAGCTGATATATCTTTTCCTCTTTCAAGTATGGTAGCAAGTGATTCAAATCTTAGTTTGTTTTGCTCATTAAGAGTTGAATACAAATAGAAAGGAGTACCAAAGCTTGAAGTAGTTTTATCTTTAATCCATTGTGCTGCTGCAAGTGGTGTCATATTTGGAACTACCAGCTTCATGGGATATAATGCTTCATCTACATCGACACTAACTTCTATACCTGGATGAAACTCTCTTATAATTTTTTCAAGAATATTTCTTGAAGAACCGCTATATGCTTTATTCACGTTTAAAAAAGTAGATTGAAATCCTATTTCTTCTATAAGATGCAAAGTAATTAATTCGCTATTATCATTGCTTTTTGTTGCATCCATAATCTCATCAATAACAAATGTACGATTAATCTTTCTCTTATCACCCATACCCGGGTGCCCAGCGTTCTCTTTTAAGATTAATTCAAATTTTTCTAAACCTTGAAACTGCGCTTGATCGAAGACGCCGATTGTATCCAGGAACTGAAGAGTGCCTGTTAAGTAAGGCTTATCAATGTGTTCGTAAATAAAAATGTCAGTAATTACTGAAGCGATATCAAACGTGTCGCTTCCATTTGATGTTGTGATCAAAGCTTTTTCTATAATTATATTTTGCTGAGACATTATTAATTACTACGCAATGCTTCTTTAAATGCCGATACCACACCTGAAATTGCTTCAGGCTTTATAACTTTAATTGTCCTTTGTTTATCGTTTTCATCTACTATATAGTCATAAAAAGTAACATTAGTTAGTAGCTCACCAGGTCCATTTGCTGGATCTATATCTGCGTGTACTCCATCGCCATCTGTATAATTATGAGTAGCATTATATTCTTCAGATGAAGAAAACACTGTTACAGTATTACCATCGCCATCTCGAATTAATTCACTATTTGTGAATGCTTTTGTGCCTTCAATAAAGATCTGACCAAGGTCCTCGTTTCTTCTTGTAATAGTGCCTGTAACCGTAGAAGATACGCCTGTGATAGTATCACCAACTTTCATAACGTTGTCAAGCGAATCTCTTGTTACTATGACTGTTCCGTTGTAACGATCTTTAATCCACGTATCTAATTTACTTTGATCAATAGGCCAACCACCACGTCTTATACTATCATTTAAAAAATAAAACGTCCAATGAAAATTTGCTGTGTTATATAACTCGTACGACACTTGATCTGGTCTTTTATCAAAGATATTATATGGCTGATAAAAGGCAATATTATCTGAAACTGCATCAACAATATCAGTGTACGCCGATAAATTATGAAACGCAGAATAGTCTACCTCTTTACCAAATTTATAAACTATTGTTGGAAAATCTTTGAAGTACATTAGAAACCTTCCTTGATATCTTGTTTCGATAGCGTTCTTGGTTCGCTAAAGTTTAATGTAAGATCTACTTCTGATGGATAACCACCCAAATGCCAACCCATACTTGATGGGTTATATGTAGTAGTAACGCTTCTTAAATAGCTTCTTAGAAACTTAGTTGCTACTCTAGAACCTTTATAAGTCATAGTGATATCAAATTTATTAGGATATATGTACCCAGCTTTTATATCACTATTTTCCGATGCTGTAATCTCTTCTGGATATAATTCTGTTCTAAAACCTTTGATAATCTCTTGTATCTGTATGGCTTCTGCTTGCGAACTAGCAATCATTTTAAAAGAAAAGGCAAAAGATCTTAGGTGAACAGATTTGAATAGAGCTCTACTGTTAGGATGTACTGTTACCCCAGTTGCCCCACCTACTAAAGTTCTGAGCGTATCTGTTTTACCTATATTTGCAAGGCGTACAGCAGCTAATCCTGCAATTCTATCTGACATACCTTGCGCGCCTGTCATAATATCAAT
>CERP01005930.1_pt1 | contig 20327 bp, 32 predicted proteins | sample 530801 | NCBI WGS metagenome assembly CERP01 (sample SAMEA2620991, study PRJEB7988) | marine metagenome | biome: marine biome (ENVO:00000447); feature: surface water layer (ENVO:00002042); material: "saline water (ENVO:00002010), including plankton (ENVO:xxxxxxxx)" | depth 5 m | reverse complement strand
CTTGCTTTGTAGCTTTGGCAAGGGTAGGCACTGATACGCCAACTGTTGCTTGAATTTGAGCTACAATGTCTTCTTTTCGTACTACAGGAGCGCCGCTCTTAGTTACTCGTGCTTGTGCTTTGTAAATCCCCAAGTTAGAGAGCTTTGCAATTACACTTCGTACTGGCTTTTCGAACTCAGCTGCCAGCTCTTCTGCTGTTTCACGAGTAGGGTTAGCACTGTATACTTCCATCATTCGTGCAACCATCTCGTCTGAGTAGTTACGCTCTGTGTTTGCTACTGTTTTGTCGTTAGTCATTTTATTCTTTCTCCCGAAAAATATGTTTGTTATCCAATTCATTATGTGTACTATTATAAGTGTTTAAGCAGGTAATGTCAAGAACTATTTTTACCTACTGGTTATGTTTTTTGTCTCTCTGTTGCTTTCTTACCTTCTTAGATGCGATAGGAGATGGGTTTTGCTGCTGCTGCGGTCTTGCCACTTTCCCTCCCATGATCTATGTAATGCTGTAGAAATGCTAGTTCATATCCTCTCGCTTCTACTTCCCAAGGAGAGAACCAATACTCGCCTATCCACTTCTTCCCTTTGAAGAAGGCAGCATCAATTTGTAACTCAAGTCCATCTAATTCATGTTGCTTTACGTGAACCATTTCATGCGCTGTTATACGTATTATATCTGCATCAGACGCTGATGTCAAGAAGTCTTTGTTGAATACCATGGAATAAAAACCAAGGCATTCCATTCCTAGCTCAGCACAATTATCGTCTGACATAGGACCAGTTACAATCTCAACATCAACATCAAGGTTAAAGTAAGCACCTACCATGTAGATAACATCCTGTATAATTTTTATCTGTTTCTTTTTCTTCATGATGTATATTATACTACCTTGTGCTTATGCTGTCAAATGTTTTTTGCTACAATCCAGAACAAACCCGCTAGAATAACTACTACTTTTACCCAATCAAACTTAGTCATCTTCTTCCTTTGTTACAGCAATATAAGGCCAGTTTTCTATATCTACAGTATCATACGTGTGCATTCTCCATTCACCGTACATCTCTAATACGTCGTGATCGGAGCACCAATTTGCATCTTCTACTCCGATATCGTCCAGCTCCTTACGCAGTTCCCCCATAAAAGCCTTAAATGCTTTAAAAATAGGTGAAATAAATACTGCTTCGCCCTGCTCTGGGTCTACTACTACGAATAACTTCATGCTTATCTCCTTTTGTATGTGCATATTATACAAGCATTTGTATGTGTTGTCAAATGTTTTTTGGGGCTCAATCATAAATAAACGCAAACGAATTCCGGGGGGCCGCACACGACCTCAGCGTGTCAAGATTTATTTTCCCGAATCTTCCAAAATTTTCTGGAATTTGCGCACCCGTTGCGGGGTCTTCCATAATTGCATATAATTACGCGGACAGAGCAATTAATCCTTGACCCCGCTCAAGATTGCGCGTATAATATACCTCATAGGATTCCTACTCGCGGCGGCGCAGGGAGAGACCTGCACGGGGTTAAACTAATTTGCCCAATGGTGTAAATAATACTTGACATGCATTGCTTTTGCACTTATTATGGCGCAGAGCATTTTGCATCGAATTTCGACTTTGCACTTTGGCGCAAAGACTTGCCCAAATTTAATTTATTTGCACCACACCCGCAAAAAAGACTTGACATGCATCGCTTTTGCACGTATTTTGGCGCAAGGAGCACATCGGTTTCGCACATCGCTTTCGCACTGGCGCCCCCGCGCCGAAAAATTCGGAAAGTCAAGCATTATTTCCGATTTTTTCAGAGCGTGTTTCACGTGAAACAATCCCAAATGAGAATGGTTCTCATTTGGGGAGAGCCTCAAGCCGGTCGTTGAGTATTCGCGTCAGTGATAGTATACCTGCCTCTTTATCATTGTAATCGATCACGTTCCAATCGCCATCAATCACGCGCTCTTTTAATAATGTCATTCGATCATAATAGGAAAGCGCGTTTTCATCATTGGCGGAAAATTTCCAATACGTCAACGGTGATTTTTTGCGGTTTTCGATGCGCGCGCGTTGCTCGTTTTCATCTATTGATAGCCAGAATTTTATCATGTGAACGCCTTGCGAATTTTCCCATGCTTTATGTGATGCCAGAAAATTCTGGTATTGCGTTTCTGAGCACCAGTTATTCAAGCGCTGAACCATGCCGCGAGAATACCAAGAGCGATCATAAAAAACAATCTGATTGCAAGCGGGCATTTTGTTGCCCCAATAGCCAAGCCAGTTTTTCATGGTGGATTTGCTAGGCATAGCGCTCAAATGCACCGAAAAATGTCGCGGGTTAAGATAATGCGTCACCTCGCGGATTGTGCTAGATTTTCCGGCTGTGTCGCGGCCTTCAAGCACCACACAAATTCCTCGATGCCCGCGGCCTTCAAGGTTGCGATTAAGTCGAGCCTGCTCTGTTTTTAATTTCATTATAAACCCCTAGCGATTAAGTAAATTATTCCGCCGATTAATATCAAATCGGCTGTGATTGAGTATAGCATGTAAGCTTTAAAAAGCATAGCTAAAATTTTCGTTTTCATTTTCCGGCCTCCATAAGCTGTTTGCGCGTCAGCTTAGACAACAAGCGTTGCAGGATCAAAGCCTCATAAAACTGCGCGTCCTCGAGCGCAGTGTGCGGCTCGTCATCCATTAGGCCATACCGCTCGCCCGAAAAATTAACAAATTTTGCCATCGCATCCGCAGTGTGCCGAACATTACCGCGAGCCGTTACGAGGCCATAGGCCCGACAAAAATCTTGATATTCCGCAAGCGGCCCGATCTCGCGCTTTGCGGCCTTCATCAAACAAAACGACTGCTCGAATATACCCAGATCGATGCCGGTATTTCGGCATTTGCTGAGATCGAACGCAGAATTATAGGCCGTGAAAACGGGCGCATATTTAGCATTGACAACCGCGAGCCATTGATTGATGAACGCAACCGATGCCCAGATACGCGAACCATTTTCCATCATGGCGAAATAATCCTTAGCCCTACGCTTGGCAGATTGTGCCGACCAGAGCGAATCACTCGGAGCCGTGGGATCAGAGAACAGATCGAACTTCCCGAAATGACCCGTTACCATCGCGCCGAGGCGCTCAACAACACGCCCTTGGCGATCAACAACAACCGCGCCAAAATCGGCCACCGTTTGCTTTTTAGTCGTCTCGGTGTCAACGATTATATAATAGTGCTTAGACATTTTATGCTTCCTTTTGATTGAGATTATATTGTACCGGATCAATGACGCGAACGCCAGCATTTCCGAGAACATTTTGAACATTTTTGCAGTCATCCCACATAATGATTTTTCGCGTCAAATCGCTAAAGCTCATTTTTCGCATGATTGCAAGCTCGTGCAACCGCGCCAGTTTATAGGCCCCAGTCGGGCGATCATCCGCAACCGAGCGACTTAAAATAGTCGGGGCGATCATGCCGCGCATTTTTAGCCAAGCCAGATCAGCCTTGCCCATGACGCGAGAAGTAAGCACAACAACATCCAAGCCATCGGCTATGCCTTCGATCATCTTACCGGCAAGCGGTAGCATTGAATCGCGCATGATGTTTTCAGCAGTGCAAAATCTGCGCCAGTGAGTTAGATCAATTGACCCATCCGCATTTAATTTTGTGCGGTGGGATGAATCAACGGTGGTATCGTCGAGATCAAAGATGAAGATTGATTGCATAGCCGATGGCTCCTATTGTGTTTAATAAAATTAGATTATAGCATTTTTTGTCGAATGCTTGCAAGCTTAACAGTGACAGGCCCACGATCATTGACACCTTGCCCGCGTCAGTGTCGATGATGAAAGGAGCGACGCACAATAGCGCCGTTCCGATCCATGCGGCCAGAGCGATCATGCTATATGCTCCAACACGCTAACCAATTCGTCTTTTGTAAGATCGCCTTCACGATCTGCCAGAGATAAAGCCGACCGAATGCCGGTCAGAATATCAGCCTTGGTCGGGCCAGTGCGCTTTGAAGCAACGCGCTTAGGTTGCGCGATATATTCAAAGCCGAGGCTTTTCGCTTTGCTGATCACAGAGCGGTGAGTGATAACGCCACCAAAATCGGAGGCGAGTGCTTTAGCCTTCTCGAGATCGAGAGGTTGAGCGGCTGAGATCTTAGCGATCATGGTTTCAGTATAGTTCGACATAGTGTCTTTCCTTTTATTGTTAATGCTTGATTGCATGGGTAGGATTTTACAGCGTCTTACCGCATTTGTCAATAGTTTTTTTAAATTAATTTGCATTTATTTATAGGCTAATGAGAGCATGAATTGCGAATGCAGTTGGCATACAAATTGCTAAGGCAAAGATCGTGCCAAGAATTGAGCCGCCTGCGACTGATAGGATCGCGCCAAATATGCTAACAGCTAGTAAAAAGATTAGGTTGATTATTGTTAAAGTTTTCATGTGCTCGTTTCCTTGTTTGTATAAAGGGATTTTAACATCATCCGCCCGCATAACGCAAGCGATTACAAATTCTTTTTAGAATAAAAAAGCATAAGCCCGCCGCTTAATATAAAAAAATAATATAAGAGGGGGGTTGACAGACCTTGACAAATCTGCTACCGCGGCGCTCCTCTTCACGTACTACTTTTATGTTTTTCACTTTCTTTATAGGCGCTATTATATCATAAAAGACCTTAGTGTTCAAGAAACTTTTAACCACTTTCCTAAAAAAATTTCTTGACATTTTGAATTATTCGAAGTATAATATCATTCCTGAGCACAATGAATTTTCCCAAATCCACATAAACCCAAGAAAAACTAAAAGGAGTTACTATGTTTAAAAAAACATTGGTTCTGCTGTTGATGAGCAGTGCCGCATTTGCAAATGAAATAGAAGAAGTCGTCGTTGTAGGCGACCTAGGCAGTCTACCTGGAGAGCGTGTAGAAAGCGTGTTCGGTTTCGAAAAATCCATTCTAGACACCCCTCGTTCTGCTTCGACAATTTCCGAAGAGATGATGGATCGTTTCAACATGCAAGATATTGATGAGTTAGTTGCTCTAGCTCCCGGCACTTTTACCCAATCGTTTTTTGGTGTAGCAGGTTCCTTAGATGTTCGAGGTACCGCAGGCGAGACATATTTTCGTGGAGTTCGACGATTAGATAATCCTGGCAACTACCCCACCCCAATCGGTGCATCTGATCGAGTCGACATTGTTCGTGGCCCTGCATCTCCTATTATGGGACCCTCCAAAATTGGTGGATATCTCAACTTCAATCCAAAATCAGCCCGAATTGAAGAAACCGGAAGTTATATAGAAGAACGTATTGGCGAGATCTCCTACTCAGGAGGTAGCTGGGATCGTAACGTTTTAACTGCAGAAGTTGGAGGTCCCGCAGCAATTGGTGGAAAACCTCTTGGATACTATCTCTATGGAGAAGTGGAGCATTCTGGCAGTTTTTATACAAACGCACCCGGAGTAAACCAATCTCTAGTACAGGCGAGTTTTGATATGGACTTAGCTGATACTGTTCGTATTCAATTTGGTGGCATGGTTCATGACTACCAAGGAAGCCAAAATGCCGGCTGGAATCGTTTAACTCAAGATCTGATTGATACCGGTACTTATATCACAGGTACTCCAACTCCTCTCGATACGTCTGGAGACGGCTTTATCTCACATGATGAGTACTATGCTGGAAACATTAACCCTTTTGCTCTCTACGCTTTCTTCGGTCAGCAGAACATTGATTTGGCTACTCTGTCTGAAGCTTCTTTTGGTTTCGACTATGAGAACTCAAATATGGCTCTTGAGAACGTAGGAACAGCAATTCTTCCGATGTCCTCTACTCTGATCGCTGCAGATGACTTACTTGAGAATAAAGTAACGACCCTGTACTTTGACATCGATGTAGAGCTCAACGATTGGAACCTAGCAAATAAGTTGTTCTATGAAAGCTACGAGAATCTAAATGAGAATGCGTATGGTTTCTCGCAGTCTCACGATGCTTCCGTAGTAGAGAATCAATTAATTCTTTCCCGCGTCTTTAACGGTGACAGCTTAACTACTTCAGTACAGATCTCTCCTTCGATTCGTCGAACTAAGTTTACTCACGGAGATGATTACTACAATGAGTACTTTAGTAGACGTGACCTTACTGGTCCTTCTACGGCTCTCGACCGTCGAGTACTAGCGACTCGAATTGATTCAGAGTATAGCGAATACTACGTTGGTGAGTATACTGACCTTGGCTTTGGTGTAATGGCTGATTTTGGACACGAGAGTGGTTTAGCCCTTCTTCTTGGTGCTCGTTACGATGTAATTGACATGGAGTCTACTACTCCAGAAGGTAAGACACAATCAGACTCAGCTTTTACTTCTTCAGAAGGTGGAGTTGATGTAGCTGTAAACACTGCAACAGCGAAGCCGTCTGGTGTTTCTTGGTCAGGAAGCTTAAGCTGGTCAACACCGATTGGACTTGTTCCCTACGTTACAGTATCAGAGCAAAACACTATTATCGCAGGTCAAGGGTCAGAACTGCAGGTCGGTAATGTATTTACTGGCAATGCTTTCGGATCTTCAGAACTACTTGAGTATGGCCTCAAAGGTAGTTTAATGAATGATCGTCTCTACTTTGCAGTATCGTCCTACGAAATGGAACGTACTGACTTCAATGCTCAATCAATTACCGTAAACCAAGCTGTGAAAACAGAGGGTACGGAAGTTGAGCTACGATGGGTAATGAGCGATAACTTCCTAATGACCTTTGGCTATAGTAACGTAGAAGCACTGATGCTTGCAACTATCGCTGCAGGAAGTGAGTTCTCGTTTCTTGGCCAGGCAGACCTACCTCTAATTGATCCTACTCTACTCTGGGGTGGACAAGTTGGTGGTTTAATTCCTGTAGGTCCAAGCGAAGGTGTACGAGCCGGGATGCCCGAGAACATTATGACAATGACAGGTACTTATACTGTTGGTAATGGTCTGGCATTTAGTGGTAGTGTGATTGATGTAGATGCAGTCGCCTCTGGCCAGTCGTTCGCAGTAACCCTTCCAGCCTATACACTAGTGAATTTGAGTGTGAGCTATGATGCTGAAGACTGGTCTCTGATCGTTGCAGCGAAGAACGTTACTGATGAGCGTTACTTCCGAGCAAACTTTCCAGACCTGTTTGGTACTACGGTTGTTCTCCCAGAGCTTCCCCGACATTATCAAGCAAAAGTATCCTACCGTTTTTAATTAGAGAGGGGCTTCGGCCCCTTTTTTAATCGTATATACCTTCTAAAAATAGTTCTTGACATTTTCCTTAAAATATCCTATACTATGTCCGAAATCAAAGAAGATTTCAAGAAACCGGACTTATAGGAGGTCTTACACTCGCATGATGAAAAAACTCGCACCCCTTATGGAACTTTTCTTTCCGTTTTTGGTGATCTCGGTACTTGTATTAGTACCCTTAGCACCATTACTAGGTTAAATCAGTTCCTACTTTGTAAATAAAAAGCCGGTAGCTCTCGCTCACTGGCTTTTTTCGTATACGTACCTAAAAATAGTTCTTGACATTTTTGTTTTATGTTAGTATAATTGGTTCTTAAAAGGAGGGACAATTATATGGCTTATGGGTTTGAAGCACGCAACAGTAGCGGCAACTTGATAACAAAAGTATCTAGCAGACAGCCTAGAATACAGACAGCAAGTTCTAGGACTATTACATTAGGTTCTAGTGCCGGTACTTACTATAGCTCAAATATAACAGGTCTTTCTGGGCTAACTGGAAGCGATATTCAAATCTTGCTTTATTATAAATTTGTTTGGAATAATATAGCATTGAGCGCACAAGTAGTCAATTCAACTACTTTTAGGATAAAAGGGGTTTTATCTAGTAATATTACTGGACTTGTAACACATACTATCGGCTGGATTGTTTTAAGGAACTAAAAATGGCACATGGAATGGAAGTTTTAAATAGTTCTGGAAGAACTATATTTAATACAGAACAGACAAACTCGAATTATTATTTTCAAGGAAACCCTACAAGCACCAACGGCTATGGAGTAAACCCCTCTTTTTCATATGCCTCTACTAGAATATTATTTGGCCGCCCTCAGGATAATGAAAGCGGAGCAATCTTTTTTTCAGGAAGTATAAACGATTCAAATTATTATTTAGGAGGAAGAACAAGTTATGAGCAAAATTTTGGAGCAGCAAACGGAGTAAAGTATATTTATGGTTACCAACAAAAAGGAAATGTAACAGCTGGTTCCGGGTATGGTATAGACGTCTATGATACTAATGGAACCAGTATTCTTTATAGCTCAAATATTGGGTCAAATTTTGAAATACTTTATGTTGGTACTATGACAAATAATACTAATTTTACATTTAATAAGCCTTCCGGATATAATTTTAATGATATATATGTTACTGCGGGTTCTTTTTCTTTAAAGTATAGTTATAGCCCACCAAATTTTGGAATTCCTGCAATACATAGTTTATATGGAAGTTGGGCTTATTTTGACGATGTAAATGAGCAAATTTTAATAAAACAAGGATCGGTTAGTTCATTTCTTCAAATAAGCGCAAGCTCTACAGCCACTTCTTATAATACATCACAAACACAAGATTATTTAATAATAGCGAGATTAGCATGATAAATACAGCTTTTATAAACGATGGACAAATAACTCACTATGGATCTCCTGGAGACGATGATAATTATCAAGACGGAGAAACGTATGATGGCTGTTTGTGTAAACACTTTAGTGTTGATGTAAATTTAGCCGAATTTTCAAGGGTAAACTATTGGGATGGTACAAAATGGCAGACTAGAGTGCCTCACCCTACCCATTACTATGACTGGGCAACTACACATTGGTCTCTAGACACTGAAAGACTTCACATAGATATAAGGTCAATTAGAAATGATTTGCTTTTAAAGACGGACTTTACTCAAGTTGCAGACGCACCCCTGACTACAGAGAAAAAAGCAGAGTGGGCAACTTATCGTCAGGAGCTACGAGATTTTATGCAAAATGTTCCCGAAGACTTGGATGACATTGTAGACATACCTTGGCCTACTCAACCAAGTTCTTAAAATAACCACGTCAAAAAAAGTTCTTGACATTACAGTAGCATGGAAGTATAATAGCGATTATGGGTAAAGAAATAACCACAATCTCTCCGGAAGGACTTGAAGTAGCAAACTCTTATTTGCAGTTCGGGAACATTCGCGGAGTCGTCGAGCAGTTAGGCGTTCAAGAAAATAAAGTAGTCGAAATCTTAAATAAACGAGAGGTCAAGAAATATATTGATACTGTTTATTTGGACATAGGTTACCGCAATAAAAATAATATCGCGAGTCTACTAGACGAAATGATCGCGAATAAGTTAGAAGAGGCGCAGGTAAGCGGAGTATACTCCGGTAAAGATCTTGCTGACTTACTTCAAATGGCCCATAAAATGAGAATGGACGAAATTAAAGCTCAGACAGAATTAGAGAAAGCCCAAGGTACACAAGTAAAAAATCAGACTAATGTACAAATTAATGAAGGGCTGCCCTTCGGCCAGGGCAACTACGGTAAGCTCATGGAAAAGTTGATAAAGTAATGAGTGACCAACTAGATATTAGTAACGTGAAGGCCGAGCTTCACGCACATGAAGTGCAGTGCGAGGAACGATGGAAAACAACATTTAACCGTCTGGATGATATAGATGGGAAGTTGGATAGAATGGAACAGAGACAGATCCAAATGGGTGGCGTCATTATCATGTTCCTAGCAGGACTAGTTGTTAGTTTAATAATGCAATAAACCAATTTAGGCAAAGAAATGAAAAAAATATGGATACCACTGCTTTTAGTTTTTTCAGCAGCAGTTTCAGCAGAAGAAGATGTAATTATAACAGACTCTACAACAGATAGTACAATTAAGACAGACAGTACTACGACATTAAAGTCCCCACCTCCTTCAGCGATAACACCAACAATGAATATTTCAAACTCGGATTTATGTACAGTAGGAGTCGCGGGTGCAGTACAAACACAGATATTAGGCATCTCAATGGGAACAACTCAACGAGATATGAACTGTGAGAAGTTAAAGAATGCAAAAACCCTTTACGATATGGGAATGAAAGTTGCAGCAGTTTCAGTAATGTGTCAGGATAAAAGAGTTTTTGACGCAATGATGATGGCAGGAACACCCTGTCCTTACGATGGATTAATAGGAGCTGACGCTAAGGCTGGGTGGGAAACCCATACAGATATAGAGCCTGAGCTACTTGAAGATGAAGGAAGAATGGATGACACAACTAAGAAGACATTGTGGGGTGCTGGTGGCGTTGCTAGCCTACTCCTCCTGCTCCTACTCTGAGGAAGTATTTGGCACTAGTCAAAATGCTGCTTCAGCCGGGTATAGTTGGGTGATGCAAAATATATTACCACAACAAGCAGGTCTTACAGTTAGTAATGTTATTTATAGGTACACAGCAGTAAAAGAAGAGACTGCCGATATGTTGGTTCATGTGCAAAATGAAGACGCACTTGGAGATGGGTACATTTTTCGAGAGACAGACGATTGGTCTGGCTTATTAGGAAACAGTATCCGAAAAGTTATACCTGTCGGTGCCTTGCCTCTAGAAAGATGGGGTAATGGCTCTATAGAGGTAGAAGGCGAAGGTAGTGTAACTAACGCTTCTGTTCTTTATACATATAAATATGATACTTGCTTTGATCCTCAAAGCGATCCTAGTTGTCCAGACTACCAAGCCCCTTATAATTTAGAAGATATTATTCCTGTAGTAGAGTTTAAAGACCCTTTACAGGATGAGTTTGTTCGTGCTGAAATGGAAAAGAAAGCAGAGCTTGAAAGAGAAAAAGAGCAAGAAGAGTACGCCCGAAAGAAACGGAACCAAAAAGTAAAAGTAGATCTAGAGAAAATGCTTGGAGGTTTAAATATGCAAATGATGAGTGACTCCGCCCAGCTTCAGGAGCAAGCTTTATTTGCAATGAACTTTATTCCCGCCTCTTACTCAGAGTCACTAGAGGGTGGAGAATATAATGATGTTCTAGAGTTCGAACGCAAAGAAATCTCAGACAATAGAAAAGCTAGACGAGCTATATTTGCGCAACAACTAAAACATGAAAAAATGTTAGAACTTCAGTACGATAACTAAGGTTATCTAAGCGTGCTTAATTGCACTTGAGAACTTTTATGAATAAACTTAAACTTATGGCCGCTATAGCCGCAACAATTTTGATCTCGCAGACAGCAGCCGCTACAGTCCCTATTAATGGTACTGTTCAGTCTAAATGTGTAATTACAACAGATACTGATGGTGTTTATGGTAACCCAAATGCATATACTCTTAGTACATCCCCTACTGACGGCGGAGTAAAGCCCAGGATTCGTTATGATATCGTAACAGCAAATGCTTATCACGCTACTGTAACATACCCTAATCAGTTTTCTCAGTCACCCACTCTTTCAGATACAGTAACGTGGACAGGGTCAGTAGCAGTAGGAGACTCTTCAGATGCAGGTATGTCAGCGTTTGAAAGTGGGAAGATAACTTATAATAATGTAACAGAGTTTGATTTATCTATCGCAGGCAGCGTGTGGTTTGATGTCACATCAACTGCTTCTTATGGTGTTAATAAAGCTCTACCTGCAGGAAACTATTCTGCAACTGTAACAGCGGAGTGTATTGCTCAGTAATGAGGTATTTTGTATTACTACTTCTTTTAGTTACTAGCGAAAGTTACACACATGAGTTTACTCCGACATATCCTAAATTAGCTCCGTCTTATATAACAGGGGTAGTAGTGGCAAAAATGGACTTGTTAAATAAGAGAAAGGATATAGAGTATTATGAGTTAAGTGTTCTGGACAGTAATATGACTCCAGTAACTTTTGCTAGTAGCGACGAAATAGTAAGGCTAAAGTACTTAGAAGCTAAGAAAGTAGAAATATACATTCGTAACAGGGATTTGAAAAAAGCAAGATTCATTTGCTCTACGTCCAAGATACTAGATATACCGGGCTTAGAACCTAGTGTAGTATCATCCAAAATTTGTTCAAGAATAAAGTGAAATAAATGAAATTTTTTATAGTCGCGATACTTGGATTAGTAATCGCAACCGTGGCTAACGCAGATACAAGTTCTCTAAACTTAAACCTGCCTAGTAGCCCACAAAGTTATGCTTCTGATAGAATTCGTGCAGACGGAGTAGAATGTCAGAACGCTATTGGTGCGTCTACAAACTTAGAGTTCGGAGTTGTGGGTATAATTAACGAAGGATACAATGATCCTTTTAATAATTCTTTCAGCTCAGACCCCTTAAGCACTCCTAGTTTAGGGCAAGAGAAAGATGTAAGCGTATATGCAAGAATAACTATACCTATAGGCGCCCCTAAAGAAAGAATTAATTGTAATACACTATATAAATTAGAACTAGAAATAAAAAGGATGGAAGTTCAGAAACTTAAAGCAGAACTCAATAACTTAAGAAACTTAAGATTTGTAGGGGATAACGCACCTCCTACAATACAGATCCCAGTTGCTGAATCAGTTGTGGCACAGGGAGACAAAGGAACTAATTAAATGGCAGAGTTTGAAGTTGCAGGAGTGACATTTAAGGGAGGAAAGATGGCAGTAATTCTTACAGCTCTTTCTACTTTAGGTGGGGCATCCTGGGCTACGTTTGAATTCTATAAAGACTATATGGACATGAAAGAGATTGTTCAAAATATCGACGTAAACCAAATTGAATCTCGTAATGCAATAATAGAAACAAAGCTTGACGAAGCAATAGACTATACTCGAGATATTAAATCAGGCTTAAAGGACGATATACTACGAATAGAAAGACAGACTGATAGAGTCGAAGCCAAGGTGCGCAAATCCGAAGAAAATGTAAGAGAGATGATAGATAAAGCAAGTGAGCGTTTCGAGACAAAAAGGGATGCTTTAACTTCCGATACTAGTAGAGAGATAAAAGAGCTAGAAGCGAGACTTGAGAATAAGCTACAAAGAGCCCTCGATAATCCCCTATCGGACTAGTGAACGAAGAAATTTTTGAAAGAAAAAGCTTTATTAAAGATCTATTTTTTGTGTGTTCTCTAGGATTCAACATAGGGGTGCTATTAGGGATAATAATTTATTTATAACCTAATCAAAAAAATTTCTTGACATTTTAAATAATGTGCTCTATAATAGACGTATATTCAGCACAGTAATACATAGGAGAGATCTATGAGAAAATGTGGAAAATGTAGGCACGATTGTCACTGTGGCAAAGAGTGTAAAAATTGTATTAACGAAGTCTGTCAAGACTGTACGTGTGATTTCTCACATGCAAGGAGTAACTAATGACTGTTATTAAAAAAGCAAATGAATGGATTGTAAATGACAATACAGGCCTTCATAGATTTGAAACTGAAGAAGAAGCTATTGCTTTCGATAAGGGTGAATCTAAGCCTGAAGAAGGCCGGGCCACTTGGTACGGAGAAACAAATGGCAGTAAAGAAGAAGAGGAAGACGGCGAAGAAGAGGCCAGTTCCGACGAATAAAAAACTTTATGCAAATGTAAAAGCTCAAGCAAAGCGGAAGTTTGCAGTTTATCCTTCGGCTTATGCAAATGGATGGCTTGTAAAGACTTACAAAGCCAAGGGCGGTAGATACCGCATGGGGAGCAAGTAATGCCAGCAGGTAAAGGAACTTACGGAAAGAAAAGAGGACGTCCCGCTAAAAAAGGTAAAGGTAAGAAGAAGTCTACTGGGGGTTTAACAGCCGCTCAAAAGAAACTTCCACCCGCACTTCAAAAAGCAATAATGAAAAAGAAGAAAGGCAAGAAGTGACCTTCTAGGCGCTAGTCCGGGAGACTAAAATGGCAGGAGTTAAACCACCCGGTGGATTGACTAAGTGGTTTGGAGAGAAATGGGTCGATATCTCCCGTCCTAAAAAGGGCGGGGGTTTCGAGAAATGTGGAAGAGATAAGTCGGGGAAGAAAAAGTATCCAAAATGCGTACCGGCTTCAAAAGCTGCATCCATGACTCCAGCACAAAGAAAATCTGCAATTCGTCGTAAAAGAGCCGCTGGTAATACTGGGGGCAAGCCAACGAACGTAAGTACGTTTGCGAAGAGGAAAAAACGTGGCAGCAAAAAGAAAAAGCGTTAAGAAGAAAGACTCAAGAATTAAACGAGCTGGTGTATCGGGTTTTAACAAACCAAAACGTACACCAGGTCATGCTAAAAAGTCACACATTGTAGTGGCTAAAGTAGGCGCAAAAGTTAAGACAATTCGTTTTGGCCAGCAAGGAGCTAAAACGGCAGGGAAGCCGAAGGCTGGTGAATCAGAAGCTATGAGAAAGAAGCGTGCAAGCTTCAAGGCTCGTCATGCTAAGAATATTGCTAAAGGCAAGATGTCCGCAGCATACTGGGCAGATAAGGTGAAGTGGTAATGAGCGATATACATCCAGCAGACACAAACGGCGATGGAGTAGTTACAGACGAAGAAATCGCAATGCATTTAGAGTTTAAAAGAAAAGAACTCGAAGATAAAGATGCACAGCGAGATGCTATTCGTAAGATGGCATGGTTTTCTTTAATCGGTCTCTTGCTATACCCTTTTGGTATCTTTCTAACTTCGATGTTTGGCTTGGATCAAGCAGCTAATTTAATTGCTGATATTGCACCCACATATTTTGCATCGATTGCCGTACTAGTTTCTGCATTCTTTGCAGCAGATGCCGTTGGGGGCAAAAAATGATGTTAAATAGATTTCAAGCGGTAACAAGAGTAAACGACTTATTCGTATACGAGTATGATACCGTACAGTACGATGCTGCGGATTATTGGCGAGTACTAGATGTAGATGCTGAAAAAGACGAAGGTGACTGTGAAGATTATGCACTTACAGTTGCTTGGCTTCTTGCAGAGAGAAGCAGATTTAAGTTTCTTAAAATGTTACTTACTGGTAAATTCAAGATTTGCTATGTAACAGTAAACGGAGGAGGCCACGCTATTTTAGAGTACGAAGGAATGTACGTAGATAATTGGAAGCGGCAGTGGAGCCTCCGTTCGGAATATGAACTAGACTATAAAAAGTACGATTGGACTTATAAATATGCCTTCAATCCTTTTGTAGTTATTACAAAGTTAGTAATGGGTAAATTCTGGAAGAAGTAATATGAGCACAAAAAACGATATAACAGGCGACAAGATACAGTCTAGAGTAAGTACTAGTAAGTACGGAGACGCTTGGGAGCTTATCTGGGGCGAAGAAAAGAAAACTAGTATTCGTCAAAAAGAGCCAGAAGATTTTGAAGACCTTACAGAAATGGACTATTGCAGACGCTATAGTAAAACTAGATCAATGGGACAAGACTAAATATGGCTATTCAAATAAGCCGGACGGACATAATTTCAGACTACTTGTTTGATTATGCTCAAGAAGATAAGTATCTAAAGCTGCAAGTAGAGCCTTACATGGAGTTATTAGGAATAGAGCCTTTACCTTCTCAGGTGGCTATTTTAAATGCAATTAATAACCCAAAATATCGTTTTGTATGTGCAGCACTGTCTAGACGACAGGGTAAGACTTATATAGCCAATATTATTGGTCAATTAGTATCTCTTGTCCCAGGCTCTAACATATTAATCATGTCTCCGAACTATTCACTTTCGCAGATATCTTTTGACCTACAAAGAAACTTAATTAAGCACTTTGATCTAGAAGTAACTAAAGATAACGCAAAAGATAAAGTAATCGAATTATCTAATGGTTCTACTATACGAATGGGATCTGTGAATCAAGTAGATTCTTGTGTAGGTAGATCTTATGATCTAATTATTTTTGATGAGGCAGCTCTCGCAGACGGTAAGGATGCTTTTAACGTAGCTCTGCGTCCTACTCTAGATAAAGCTAACTCTAAGGCAATTTTTATATCTACCCCACGAGGACGGAATAACTGGTTCTCTGAATTTTTTGATAGAGGATTTACAGATGATTTTCCAGAATGGGCGTCAATTAAAGCAACTTACAAAGACAATCCTCGCATATCTGAAAACGATATTATGGAAGCTAGAAAGTCTATGTCAGAGGCTGAATTTAGACAAGAGTATGAAGCTGACTTTAATATTTATGAAGGACAGGTTTGGAACTTTGATCACGAAAAATGTGTTATTAACTGCGACGGAATGGAAACTCACCAGATGGATATTTTTGCTGGTCTGGACGTGGGCTACAGAGATCCTACCGCTTTTTGTGTCATCGCATACGACTGGGACGAACAAAAATACTACTTATTAGATGAGTATCTTGATGCCGAAAAAACAACAGAACATCACGCACGTGAGATACAAAATTTGGTGGATAAGTGGGATATTGACTATATTTATATTGACTCTGCTGCTCAGCAAACTCGATTTGACTTCGCACAAAACTATGATCTCAGTACTATCAACGCTAAAAAATCCGTACTTGATGGAATTGCACATGTAGCCTCTATAGTTGACAATGACAGTCTTTTTGTAAATCAGAAATGTCTAGAAAGCATGTCAGCATTAGACCAATATCAGTGGGACCCTAACCCAAACCTAGCTCGAGAAAAGCCAAGACACAATAGAGCATCGCATATGGCGGACGCTCTGCGATACGCATTATATTCATTCGAAACAAGCAACAGCGGGTTTTGATGATACATGGTCAAAAATAGTATTTGACATAACACCTCAAATTAGATATACTTTCGGTTATACAAAATGGATTTAAAAAGAGATATAGTAAAATACATAAGAGATAAAGCAAAGAATAAGTATGAAAAAGGCACTCAGTGTTATATTTGTGGAGAAGTATCTCAATTAGACTTTCACCACTATCATACCTTAAGTCCCTTGGTTCATACTTATGTAAAAAGAAATAAGCTATTACCTGAGAACATATTGTCTTTTAGAGATGAATTCATAGAAAAGCACTGGGCAGAGTTATACGAACATACAGTTACCTTGTGTCATGCGCATCATTTGCAGTTACATAAAGTCTACGGACGTAATCCAGGACTAGGCACCGCGAAGAAGCAAGAAAATTGGGTAGAGATTCAAAGAGAAAAACATGGCATGGTATGATACATTTATAGGACGTAAGCCAGTAGATTTAGACGAAAAGCTAAATCCTGCACAGTCATATTTTGACCATAAGACAGACTCCTCCAGGGAGTTTACTTTCAAGTATGAAAGAGCGTATGAAGACCTAGAAGTAGTAAATAGAGGTGTAAACCTCATTGTAGATGACGCAGCAGAGATACCAACAGCAGTTGGGCCTCAGATTCAGAGTTTAGCGAGTGTAGTAAAAGGAATTAAGAGATCGCGAGTCTCCTTACTCCTTAATAAAGAGCCAAACCCGTTCCAAGATATTAGTACGTTTAGACGTAATCTTATTACGGATTTCTTGCTTGATGGTAATATTTTCGTTTACTTTGATGGAGTGCACTTATATCACTTACCATCAAGCAAGATGGTTATACACGCTAGTGATTCTACCTATATTGAGAAATTTACTTTTAATGAAAGAATTGACTATAGACCCAGTGAAATTATACATATCAAAGACAACTCTTTCTACTCTATTTACAGAGGAGTATCAAGATTAAAACCCGCTCTTCGTACAATGATTCTTATGAAAAGAATGAGAGATTTTCAAGATAACTTCTTCAAAAACGGAGCTGTTCCAGGCTTAGTACTCAAAAGCCCAAATACTTTATCAGAGAAAATTAAAGAAAGGATGCTACAATCCTGGAGCATTCGTTACAAACCAGATGCAGGCGGAAGACGTCCTCTTATTCTAGATGGTGGAATAGAGATTGACTCTTTTGCAAACGTGAACTTTAAAGAACTAGACTTTCAGAGTGCCATTTCAGAAAATGAAAAGATTATATTAAAAGCACTTGGCATACCACCGATTATGTTGGACTCTGGAAATAATGCAAATATTCGTCCAAATATGAGAATGTACTACTTAGAGACTGTCTTACCTATTGTTCGTAAGATGAACTTTGCATTTGAAAGGTTCTTTGGTTTTGAATTAAATGAAGACGTTACAGATATTCCAGCGCTTCAGCCGGAGTTAAGAGATCAATCCCAGTATTATACTTCATTAGTAAATGCTGGAGTTATAACTCCAAATGAAGCCAGGAACCATTTAGGGTTTGACCCAGTAGAAGGTTATGATGATCTTCGAGTACCCGCAAACATTGCAGGTAGCGCCGCAAACCCAGATGAAGGCGGTAGACCAGTAGAAGGAGATGACACCGATGGCTAGATTACGAGTAAGAAACCAGATTTTAGAAGAAGTTGGGATGTTTATGCTTGAAAAAGGAAAAATTCTTGAAAAGCATGATTATGACCAGTTTGGAAACGGAGTTCCTATTCGTTCAGGGATGGCCCTCAATCATTTTGGCAGTTGGTCAAGATTACTTCAAACACTTGAAGGAAGTCTTCCAGCGATATGGGCAGAGATTAAGAAGGCGGAGAATCCTCCCCCTCCTCCCGCTCCAAAGCCAAAGCCTGCTCCTAAAGCTGCTCCAAAGCCAAAGCCTGCTCCAGCGGTACAGAGCACAGACGAGAAATAATATGGACAAAATTTTTAATTTAACGTCTACTTTTAAGACACACTCCATAGACGACGGATCAGTAATGATTCGTGGTATGGCAAGTACCGCTGATTTTGATCGTGCAGGAGATTCTATCTCCAGTGAAGCATGGGGAAAAGGCGGCTTGAAAAACTTTGAGAAGAATCCAATTATTCTTTTCAATCACGATTATGATCGACCTATTGGTCGAGCTACAGGCCTTAAAATAACAGAGAATGGCCTGGAGTTAGAAGCAAAGATTAGCAAGTCTGCACCCGCTAATGTTTGTGAACTAGTTAAAGAAGGTATCCTTGGGGCTTTTTCTGTTGGTTTCCGAGTCAAGGATGCTGATTATATCACGGAAACTGACGGACTAAAGATTAAGGACGCTGAGTTGTTTGAGGTATCGGTTGTTTCCGTTCCCTGCAATCAAGCAGCCACTTTCTCTCTGGCGAAATCTTTTGACTCGATGTCTGAGTACGAAGAATTCAAAAAAACTTTCATAAATAGTGTTGAACTAGCCGAGCCGTCTCTGGCTATGGATGAAAAATCATTACTAGCTAGTGACGCACAGGATGGGGCTAATGCCCAAAAGGAGACTAATATGTCGGAAGGAATTAATACTCCCGAAGTCGACTTGGAAGCTTTTGCTAAGAAGGTAGCAGAGGAAACTGCTGCAAAAATTGCAATGAAGCAAGCCGAGCAAAAAGCAGCTGAAGTTAAAGCTGTACAAGAAGCCGAAGAAAAAGCCGCTGCAGACGCAGAAGCTAAAACTCTTCAAGCTGAAGAAGTTAAATCAGCAATTAGAACTGGCGTAGAATCAGGGGCCGAAAAGCTTCTTAGCGATATGCAAGAAAAACTTTCTGCTAAAGACGCAGATATGGGTGAAGTCCTTGCTCAGTATAAGAAGGATCTCGAAGAGAAATCTGAAGAAATCCAGAAGATGCGTGAGTCTAAGCGAGTATTCGCTGATCGTGCTGAAAAATCTGACGTCACTAAGTGGGGCCAAGATTTCTTGAAGGCTCACATGTTGGGTGTTATGACTCAAAAGGGTTGGGGTACTTCTTTTGCACAAGATCTTCAACAGAAAGCCGGTATCGACTATGCAACGCATGCTCAAGATATTGACCAAGAAGTTTCTCGTTTAATCGAGAAAGAAATCATGAATGAGTTGAAAGTAGCTCGTTTGTTCCGCGAAATTCCTGTTAATGGTAAGTCTACAGTTCTTCCTATCCAGGTAGACGTAGAACCAGCATCATGGGCAAGCGGCGCAGGTGCAACTGAGCGCGCAGGTACTTTAGAGAACCGCGGCGCAACCAACTCTACGTATCAGCCTAAGCAAGTTATCTTGAATGCTTATCGTTTGATCTCAACCACCTTTATGGACAACGAAGTTGATGAGCAAACTCTTATTAACTTGATGCCTATGTTGGTTGAAGGTGTAGCACGTGCACACGGGCGCGCTGTAGAATCGGCCTTCCTTTTAGGTAACGGTACTATTTCGGGTCTTGATGGACACGGTGCAGCTTCCGCTATTACTCACGACATCTCTGGTAACGGAGCTGCGGGTACTTCTTTCAACACCATGACTGGTGCTGACTTGTTGAATGCTCGTAAGGAAATGGGTAAGTACGGCTTGAATCCTTCTGATGTTACTTTCATCGTCAGTCAAAAAATGTACTATGATTTGTTAAGCGATTCAGCTT
>CERP01041336.1_pt1 | contig 20378 bp, 21 predicted proteins | sample 530801 | NCBI WGS metagenome assembly CERP01 (sample SAMEA2620991, study PRJEB7988) | marine metagenome | biome: marine biome (ENVO:00000447); feature: surface water layer (ENVO:00002042); material: "saline water (ENVO:00002010), including plankton (ENVO:xxxxxxxx)" | depth 5 m | reverse complement strand
ACCCACGATATGAATACAGCAAACTGGATTCCAGATTTGTTTATGAAGCGTGTCCGTGAAAATGAGACCTGGTCTCTGTTTTCTCCAGATGAAGTACCGGAACTGCACGATTTGTTTGGGGATGAGTTCGAAGCAAAGTATGCTGAGTACGAGCAGAAGGGTCTCAATGGTGAGCTTCGACAGTTCAGACAAGTAGTTGCTCGTGATCTGTGGAAGCAGATGTTGAAGCTTCTCTTTGAGACTGGACACCCTTGGATAACTTTCAAAGACCCTTCGAACCTCCGCTATTCGAACCAGCATTGCGGTACAGTTCACTCATCTAACTTGTGTACTGAGATTCTTCTTCACACGAAGCCAACAATGTTCGAGGAGAACAATGATAGACAGATCAGGAAGTACGGAGAGACTGCTGTTTGTAACTTGGGTTCGGTGAACTTAGCTGCTCATATCGATGAAGAGGGTAAGATTGATAAGAAGAAGCTCGCAGAGACTGTTGAGATTGCAATGCGGATGCTCGATAACGTTATTGACATCAATTTTTACCCAACTCAGGAAGCTAAGAATTCGAATACACAGCACCGCCCAGTCGGTATCGGGTCGATGGGTTGGCATGATATGTTTTACAAGATGGGAGTGCCTTATGACTCTGAAGAGGCACACGATCTTTCATCTTCTGTCTACGAATTGATTTCGTACAATGCAATTTTAGCGAGTTCTAAACTTGCTAAGGAGCGAGGCCAGTACAAAACATACAAGGGTTCGCTTTGGTCTAAAGACATATTCCCTGTTGACACATTCGTTGAGCTGATGAGTCGAAGAGATAAAGTTGAAAGATCTTCACAGCTTATAGAAACGCTGCCCTGGAGCAAAGTGAGAGCGCATGTTAAGGAGCACGGCATGCGTAATTCCAACACGATGGCAATCGCCCCGAACGCGACCATCTCTAATATTGTTGGGACGTCTCCATGCACAGAGCCGTATTTCACCCAGATATACTCTAAAACGGTATTATCTGGGGACTTTATCACAGTGAACAAATTCCTAGTTGAAAAGCTCAGGGAGTTGAAAATGTGGGGACCGGAGATCAGAAATGAGCTGAAGCGCACTGATGGTGATCTTACTCAAATCGAAGGAATCCCTGATGAGGTACACGCATACTTCAAGACGGCATTTCAATGGGGACCAATGGTAATGATTGAGCAGGCTCAGAAGAAGGGCATCTGGATTGATCAAGGCATGTCCTTGAACCTGTTCATCGACACCAGTTCGATCGGGGAGCTTTCGAAGGTATACATGAGAGCATACGACCGGGGGCTGAAAACAACTTACTACCTCAGAGGTAAATCTGCATCAACAGTTGAGAAAGCTTCACAGAAGATTGAAGTGCCTGTATCAACTGTTGGGGATGAACCTCTTGGACCTGCTTGTTCCATTGACAACCCTGAATGTGAGAGCTGCCAGTAATTTATGAAAGACGGAAAACTATTCGGAAATAAGGAAGGCGTTAACCAGATCCTGCCTCACTGTAATCGCTGGGCGTGGGACATGTACCGCAAAGGCAAGAACAATAACTGGAACCCAGAGGAGCTCCCGATGGTGAAAGACATCCAGAACTGGACTAATGGCTCTATCACAGATGATGAGAAGCTCGTAATCAAGCGATGCTTGGGATTCTTTGCTGGTTCAGAGTCGCTGGTGGGTAATAATCTCGTCACAATGTACACATATATTGTGGACCCGGAGTGCAGGCAGTACATGTCACGTCAGATCGCAGAAGAGTGCTTACACAACGACACTATTGTGTATGTGTGCGAATCTCTCAAGCTCGATCACAATGAAGTGTATGAAGCTTACGAGAGCATCCCATCCATCAAAGCTAAAGATGATTTCCTGATGAGCGTCACTGCTGATCTAAACGCAGCCCAGCCCGATACAACCACATTAGAAGGTAGGAGAGCGGTAGCAAGAGCAGCGTTCCTCTATTGGATTGTATGTGAGGGTACGTTCTTCTTCTCTGGCTTTGCGATGCTTCTCGCTATGAAAGCGAAGATCCCAGGTATCGGTCAGCAGATTGAATATACCCTAAGGGATGAGTCCTTACATATTCAGTTCGGGACCGCAATCATTGTCAAAATCAAAGAGCAATATCCTGATGTATTCGATGATGCTTTCGAATTAGAATTGACTGAGATCATGAAATCTGCTGTTGATCTCGAGATTGCTTATGCGAAGGATTGCTTACCTCGTGGTGTTCTTGGGCTGAATTCTGATTTGTTTGTTGATTACATGCATTACATCGGAAACAGACGTCTCGAAGCTGTTGGATTTAAGCATCGCTTCCCGAGTGATAATTGCCCGTTCGACTTCCTATCTGAGGTGCAAGATCTTATCAAATCTAAGAACTTCTTTGAGTCAACAGTTATTGACTATCAACATGCAGGTGCCTTAGTTGATGATCTGGATGATAGTTTCTAAAAATTAGCTCCGGCCTCTTAAATAACCTCGAAGGAGCATATAATTACTCGAAAGAGGGGTGGGTTAGGGGATAAATACCGTTTGTGAGTCGCAAAGGGTTTAAGCAGGGTGTCTACAAACCTGCAAACGATAAGAAGTATAAAGGCACAACCCCAATTATCTACAGGAGTTCGTGGGAGCTGAAATGGTTCAGGTGGGCTGATTTTAACGACAAAGTATTATGGTGGTCATCCGAAACTGTCGTTATACCATATGCAAATCCTCTCACTAGTAAAACATCTAGATATTTTGTGGATGGTTCAATGTTGTATGATCATGATGGTAGGACGCGTAAATACCTGATAGAAATTAAACCGTTTAAGCAAACACAGCGACCTGTGCCATCTAAACGTAAAAAGAAAGCAACTATCATATATGAACAAAAAACGTATATTCAAAACATGGCTAAGTGGACTGCTGCTAAAGCTTGGGCAAAAAAGAAGGACCACGAATTCCTCATCCTCACAGAAAAAGAGCTATTTTAAAAGGTGTAGAAGAAGAAAAACGATACTCAAAGAGAAGAAGAGAAGAGAAGAGAAGAGAAGTGTAGATCTTGAAAAGAAAGAGAGTATAACCTCAGAGAAGAAAGAGAAGATTCTATCGATTCTTAACGTGTTTGAGACAGGTAGTGTTGATGGGGATTATACTAAAATCTCAATTTTTAATGATGGTCCTAACAATATAAAGCAAGTGACATATGGTCGTTCACAAACTACTGAGTTTGGTAGCCTCAAGGTCCTTGTGAAGATGTATGTTGAAAGCAATGGCAAGTATTCTACTGAATTATCTCACTATGTTGATCGAGTTGGCAGGACACCATCTCTATGTAATGAAAAGGGATTTCTCAATATTTTACAAAAAGCAGGCTCAGACCCAATAATGGTAAAGGTTCAAGATAATTTTTTTGATTCCTATTATTGGGATCCAGCATACAAGTTTTTCGTAGATAATGGATTTAAAACTCCTTTAGCTATGTTAGTTATCTACGACTCTTATATGCATTCTGGCTCTATACCTTCTTGGCTAAGGAGGCGTTTTTCAGCTGTCCCGCCATCAAAAGGAGGAACTGAGGCGGGTTGGATCACTGCATATATTGAAACTCGTCATGATTGGTTGAGTACTCACAGTCGTAAGATATTAAGAAAAACTATATATCGTACTAGTGCTTTTTTATCATCAATACGTGCAAATGATTGGAGTCTTGATGAGCCTTTTAATGCGAATGGTACATTTGTTGACTAAATAAATGTGTGAGCAAGAGAGCTACAGATGCAGATATAGACCCATTTAAGCAGTCGAAGATTTCTGTTTATACAAAGCTTACACTATACATAGCAATTGCATTAGTAACATCTATTATGACAGAATTGTCACATATTCAAGGGAGCAGTGACACGATGGATATAATCGACTGGACTATTATTTGGTGTAAAATTGCACTTCCAGGCTTATTAACATGGAGAGCATTCATCGATAAATCTATAAGCAGATTGGGCCCTAATTCTTAATTTATGCAAGAACAACCGATCTCTAGTGTAGTAGAGACAATGGATACTACCATCTTCTTTTATGGAGATATTTCACTAGAATCAGCTCAGGGGCTTAATCAAGCCCTGTATGAAGTTGATTGTAGAGCTCAAGCCGCTGGTGCTGTCCATACAAATAGTGGATATGAACCTACTATCGATCTCCATATTCAATCTGGGGGCGGTTCATTGATAAACGCGTTCTCTATTCTTGACACGATTGCTCGTGTGAAGTCTAAAGTGAATACTTATGTTGAAGGGGGTGTAGCATCAGCTGGTACTCTGATAACATGTGTAGGTGACAAGCGCTTTATTGGGCCTAATTCATACATGCTCATCCACCAGCTTTCGGCTGGAATGGAAGGCAAGTTCGCGGACCTGACTGACAGCGTTAAAAACTCAGAAGTTTGGATGGACCATATCACAAAGTTCTACGCAGATCACACAAAGATCAATCCGGATGAGCTCCCTGACATTCTCAGCAGAGAGCGTTGGTTCAATGCTCAGCAGTGTATTGAAATGGGACTTGCTGACGAGATACTTTAAGCTATCTCATTCTCACGAGCGTCAATAAACGACTTCAAGGCGTTATCCTGGCCTGAACCAGATGAAGTGAGAATTTCCTTCTTCTTGTGGTCAGGTGTCTTAGCTGGAACTGCTACATTACCTTTGTTCAATCCTGTTGCTGCAAGACGCACATCGTTGTTCGACTGCATCAGCGTCATCGGAGCATTCAAGAAGTGATGTGAGTGCTCATTCATCACTATAGAATCTGGAGTAGCAAGCCCCATAACTGGCCAAAGCTGGGCTGACGAACCTGATGTTATGAGTACTGTACCAATCTGCTTTCCAGTAACTGGATTACCATAAAGCGTTACTGCTCCAGTTTCTTGAACTTCAGCAGGTGCAGTAATATGCTGGAGATATGATTCCCCGTTTGTGAATGAGGAACCACCAATAATTGCATTGTTCTTAATTCCGAATGACCCGTCGATTCCGACTTGCTTGCCATCTGATGTTTTAAGAACCAATCCAGCTCCTGAGATAACAACATGTCCTCCAGAATTGAGGTTGATGTTTCCTTTAGATGAAATGTCTACTTGCTCTCTGCCCCCGAGAGTTAATGTAGCACCTCCAAGTTCCGCTACACCTGTTGTCTTCTGAGAGATACCACCAGATCCAGCAACAACAGAGTATGCATTACCAACTGTGATCGAATAGTTACCACACGGGAACTTCTTATCGTTTGCCACACGCTCTACAAGAGGTGCTTCTTTCTGGTTCCCATAAGTGCCACTCTCATCAATCAGGATCTCCTTGAGTCCTATCTTACCTTTTGAATCACATCTGACAGCTGGGTAATCATTGAACACGGCACCCACTACAAGCTGCTTATGTCTTGCAACTTCTTCGATGTCGTCGCCACCAATTCCCATCTGAGCTTCGATAGGAGCAAGTGTTTGAGCCATATCTACTTCGAGTTTACCTAATTCATCTTTGATTGATTCTGATTCCCAATCGCCGTCTTGAGATGACGGTGATTGAGCAACCGAATCTCCAGTAAAACTGTTTGAGCCCCTTTCACCAGCTGATTCAAGATATGTAGCAGTTGTCGGGTAATTCTTAGCAGATCCTAGGGAAGAATCTTGCGATGCAGTTCCCATATTAGAGGTGATCCCTGATAGCTGAGTGTATGCTTCAACTTCATTGAGTGTAGATGTCACTGTAGATGATGGAAGCTCTGTGAGTCCTATCTTCACGTCTGTGGAATAGTTTTGCTGATTAGTGTTAGGGTTAGGAGCTGGTGTACCTTTCTGTTTCTGGGCCGGACTGTTCCTTGGGATAACTTCTCCATCCTCCATCTCGATTGGTGCTGCTCTTCTTATAGTGAATAACGCTCGCAGCTCAGCAATATCTCTGTATTCTTCTTTCCATTTCTCATAGATCTCAGCCTTACCTGCTCCGATTTTGGTATATCTTGATCGATCTACATTGATTGCTTGGTGCTTTTTAACTCTGGTGTTCTGTCCACCCTTTACAGTTAAGAACTGGTCAAAATTTACAAGCTTCTGGTCTTGGTTGGCCACGAATTCAGACGACGTCGTATTGTTGAACTCTTTGAATGAACCAGAATGATGAGTAAGGTTTACAGATTCATTCCCATCTGTATTGACAACTTCAAGGCCTCCGCCTTTCATTGTCATAGTCCATTTATCGCGGTACTTATTTACTGAACCTTCTTGTGTCTCATTCTCGTAAGCGCCTGGGTAATCTTTGCCTTTATCTGGCCCTACTTCATAGATATCTTGCCAGTCTCTTCTCCCGTAAGAGAACGCGAAATAGACAGGTCTCTGCACATTACCACCTTCAAAGAATACCCACACGTGCGCTCCTACATTTGGCACAGAGAAAGCTCCTTGAGCTTTGTTGCTGTGAGTAGTTGGCTTGTAGTTATATGCATATGCATTAGTAAATGGTGTACCATCTTCTTTTAGAGATTTAAAACCATCACCTTGCCTATACTCTTCTGTCTCGATTACGCGACCAGGGCTTTCGCCTATAGCGTCTGTATTCTGGTCTGGGTGAGAAGTACCATCTCCTGGTGTGCTCGCTCTTGTTGCATCATACGATGCTTGGGAGATTGTAGCATCGTTACTGGCTTGTGAATACAAACCAGCTGTACCTGAACCCATCAGAGGTGATGCTTGTTCAGCCCAAGGAGCTATCTTGCGCAACCTTTCAAACACCTTGTTCGTTGCAGCGTCGATATTTTGACCAGCTGGAAACTTAATAAGCTTGTCTACCTCTGTTTCTGAAACCCAGTTATCATAGATTTGTGGGAAAAAGTCAGGTACGAATAATTTGCACCTCCCTCTTCTCTCCGGATCGTTGTTCTGAATGATGATCCCTCTATAGAAGCCCATTCGCTTCTGTTCGTTTGCGTTTTCCATTATCTAATCAAGTTCTGAAATTCGATCTGCTTGCGAGCCTTGTCTAACCCACTCAGCTGGCGGTTAAGATGTCTACCAATTGCACCGTTTGTTTCTGATACTTGATTAGCGATCTCATTCACATATTTACTCGTGTTTTTTTGAATATCACTGATAACTTTTTTCTTCACCCTTCTGGCAGCTTCTTCAGCAACACAGGACATCATTGATGCAGCAGAAAATGAGCAGTTTTCTGTGTTCTTGATGAACTTGATAGAGTCTTGAATGCGTTGTTTGAAGCTCTTTATGAAGGCAATCACACTCCTAACAGAGTTGATTCCATCTACTACTACCTCAAACGCATTATCTATGAACCAGTTGATCCTGTTCGTAATGAAATCCAACTGTGAAGTAATCGTGTCCTCGATAACTTGACGAACAGTATCAACTACAAGATTTGTAATGCTAGAAAATGTAGATTTGTAAAAGCCAGGAGATAGGAAGCCCTTCAAAGTAGCTGGCAGACACATCAGCCCGTTTGCTAGAGATGTTATCTTATCTAACGAATCACTAGCTGTTCCGAGGAAATTTCCAGTTTTAGTACGAATTACACCCATATGTATATTTATGTTGATAACCTAGAACTGATATCGTACCATGATGTATGCACAGAATTAGAAATGCCCATGAAGCTCCTTTGAGTCTTGCTGGTGATATCGAAGACATTACAGATTATGACTATGCTTTGGTGCATATGTTTGATAGCCCTAATATTGGAGAGCGTTATTTTAACTTCTTCAAAACACAGATTGGCCGAGGTCGTGAAGTATTTCTTGATAATTCTATCTTTGAGTTAGGGGAGTCGTTCTCTCCAGGTAAATTTGCGACATATGTTGAGACTTTGCGACCTACTGTTTATATCGTACCTGATGTTCTCGAAGATGGGCCTGGAACTATCGAATCGTTTGCAAAGTTCATACATGATCATCCTGATCTCCCTGGTGTTAAGATGGGTGTAGTTCAAGGGAGAGACATGGAAGAGGTCATCGAATGCTACAGATATATGGCAGAGCATGCTGATTATATTGCATTCTCCTACGATTCTGCACTTTATAGTAAGCCAGATATGTGGACAACCGATATGCCATTCGGCAAGAACCACCAACGCGCAGCAGGACGCTTCGGTATCATCAGAGGTCTCTTTGCAGAAGGTATTATTGTAACAACCAAACCTCACCACCTTCTTGGATCTTCACTTGATAGTGAGATGAAGTTACATATCGATGGTGGCCATTTCTTCATCAGATCAGTTGATACTTCTAATCCAGTCTGGGCAGGTCTCAATGACCTCGTGTGTAGTAAATATTTAGATGGTTGGGGAATGGTAAGTGATAAGCCGTATGATAGTTCACAAATATTAATGTGTGACCATATCGAAGAAGATCTGCAAGTAGATGTAGATACTTTCCATGCTACTCGGAGTGCAATCAAGACATTCAGGGGGATGTGCAAGTGAGATGGGTGAGCATGTTCAGCCAGAGCGGAAGTGAGATTGTAAACATCTCGAAGAAGCTAGGAACGTGGCCAGATATCGTTGTAACTAACAATAAGGATGAAAGTAGTATCAACAATGAGTTAAAAAAACAGTATATTATACATTATACTAGCAGGGAGTTAGATGATTTTGGTGGAACTGGGATAGATAGTGCTATGCTAGATCTATTATGTGAGGATCGAGTCATGATAGTTGTAGATACAAAACTGACTAAGCAAGTATATACAGATATTTTAGGAATGGTTGTTGGGCAGTTTATCATCACACTTAACGGCTGGTTGAAGATCGTCCCAAAATCTATCACCAAAGATTATTTCATATACAACGGGCATCCAGGACTCGTATCAAAATTCCCAGAACTTGCAGGTTTAGATCCACAGCAGAAGGTTATTGATAGATATAATAAGAATGATGCTTATACTACTATGGGATCTATTATTCATCTTGTTACAGATGAGATAGATGGCGGACCTATTCTAGCTTCAAAAGAAGTTGCAGCTCCCGAATTACCTGATGATGTCTTTTCAGTACTACATGATACATCTTGCGACCTTTGGGTGAAGTTTCTTAGATCTAGGTTGCTCGGATTCAGTGATACAACGCTAATTGATTCTTGTATTGTCGGACTCTATCCTTATCATTACGCGAGCGGTCAAAAGTTCTTCTCTAAGGAAGATATCGAGTTGAAGATGGATAATATTGAGCCTATATTTGGGGGTGGAATTTCAGTATGGGAACTCCTCGCATTCAGAGAAAAATTAAACTGGGGACTATCACGATGAGAGCAAGTTTTACAGGAGCACAATCATCAGGAAAGACAACTCTCCTAGATGCATGTAAAGAGGATGAAGCATTTGTTGATTTTGATTTCGTGGATGAAGTCACTCGCAAAGTTAAGCGAGAGTATGGAGTTGAGATCAATGAGAATTGTGGAGACGAAACGCAGTACCTGATTGCTGCGGAGCATTTACAAAATGCATTCAGGAAGTTAAATGTCTGGGGGAATAGTCCTAATAATCTCTTGATGGATCGCTGCATCGTCGATGGTCTTGTATACACCTCAGTTCTCAGAGATATGGGCAAGGTGAAGTCAGCTGCGTTAGTGCATATGATTGCATTGGCTGAGATTATCCTCCCGCGAATGGACGTTATATTCTACACAGAACCGCTACCAGTGGTAGATGATGGTGTACGTGCAACCAATATGGACTTCCATGCTCGCATCGTTCGTGAGTTCAACTCATACATCGAAACTGCATCAGTTAGGCATCTAGATCTCAAGTTTATTTCACTTCCACCAGTAAGCGTTGAAGAACGTATAAAGATCATCAAAGAAACATTGGAGATATAATGACTAAAGAAGACATCTGATATCACTGACGCCTTTGATAAGATGTTTGGGAAAGAGATTGGTGACATGTTCGATGGATTGCTCGGCAAAAAGAAAGATTAATATGCAAACAGTAAGAAGAGCAGGCACGTTTGATGCTGCACACAGAGTAATGGACGAGAAGGTGAAATGTTTCAACCTTCACGGTCACCTTTATCAATATACCCTTGAATTGAGGTTCGAAGAAGTCGAAAAAATCGGGTTCGCGATTGACTTCAAGGATATGAAGAAATTCGATGATAAGATTGATGATCTATTTGATCATGGATTCATCGCTAATCCAAAAGACGAAGCATTGCTTTCTGCATGCAATACTATTGGAGATAACGGATCTAAATTATGGGAGATGTCTTTGAATGGAGGTGGGGAATATTGCAACCCCACAGCTGAAAACATCTCAAAGGAGATGCTTATGATGGCTCATTTGATGTTTAGAAATCATCCCGGCTTGTCAGTTGAGAGTCTCACACTTTTCGAAACTCCAAAGTGCAGCACATTCACTCAATTGGTGAATGTGTCTATCAAAAACTGGCAGAATTGGCTTGAACGCAGACAACCTGAACTGAGCCTTGATTCTGTACTTGAAACCCTTTAAATTAACACAATGAAAGACACTCTCGATAATTCAGCTATATCTAAGGTACTCGGTCAGGTAGTAGACTACCCTGACCAGTATGATCCTACAATTCTCGTCCGTGAATTGCGCCAGAACAACCGCGACCATCTAGGATTCGATCTTGATTCTCTTCCATTCGATGGATTTGATACCTGGAACGCGTATGAAGTTTCAACTCTGACACCAGAAGGTAAGCCAATTACTGGTTGTTTGAAGATTCGATACTCGTGCAAGTCGCCATACATCGTCGAATCAAAGTCTATCAAGTTGTATCTCAATTCATTCAACATGTTCAAGGGATGGTCAGATACTTCCCCGGTATCCGTTGTTGATGAGCTTGTAGATAACGTGACTAAGGATCTATCTAAGCTACTTGAGACTGATGTTGTAGTTGGCTTTATCAGCAGTAAAGTGATGCCTGGGGATCCGATGTTCTCTAATTACATCCTCATTGACAATGTGCTGTTTGAGGATAGTGAAGAGCTTATTCATTACTCTGAGACACCTAAAATCCTACAAGGATGTGATAGAGCAATGGCAGGTGTTGTTGAATGGCATTCAGCTCTTCTCAAGTCTAACTGTCGTGTAACTCGTCAGCCAGATTGGGGTGATGTATTCCTCTACATGAAGGGTGGGGATATTCCTTCCCGCAGAGCATTTGCCGAATATCTTGTTTCGTTCCGTGATGAATGCCACTTCCATGAAGAGATTTGCGAGACGATGTATACTAGATTGTTAGAAACATTCAACCCAAGCGCACTCGTAGTAACTTGCTTGTACGCAAGACGTGGGGGCATTGATATCAACCCTTGTCGCTTTATGCCTAATACAGACAGCTCCTCTCATGTGCCATTCGCTCTTGGTAATACTGGCATTCCTCACGCTAAGACACTCAAACAGTAGTATTAGACAAGTTAGGGAAAATAATATCAACGCAGAGAGCGCTGAGCATAGCACCAATAACTACGAGCATAGTGAATATCATGAACTTCGACATCAGAAAGATTAGCGCCCAGTATCTAACTGTGAATGTGACAGCTGATAACGTATCGATGGATCTAGGAACCTTTGATAAGGATCAGGCTAGAAACCTGTATACTGAGCTTGCTGAAACTGCTGAAGAGCTTCTGAATGATTTAGACGGACTAAAGGATTAGATCATTCCTTGATGCCAGAGACGTCTGAGCTGTGGATCAGTATTTTCTGTATCTGCTGCAGAAACGTTCTGCTGAGCTGTTCCGGCATCGAAGCCAGTAACAACTGGCACAATTGACGCTTCACGGTTAGTATACACGAACAAGAAGTTTGCACCATCATATGCAACATCAACAACTAGCGAAACTTCATTCGGAGCTGACAGCGTGACATACTGCGATGTGAGGGAAACTGGAGCATTTGGAAACGCAACACCATAGAGCTGAGGACCTCCGTCTGCAAGGTTACCTGCCGTTACCAACCGCACTGAAGTATCAGCAGCAGTGAGTGAAAGGCTAAGGTTTGTTGGGGTACCTGAATACTGGGAGTCATATACTCCATTTGGGAAAGTGTCGCTCATGTTGGTATTTATTTAATTTGTGTGTTTTTCTGCGATAATCTATAAATATACCTATATGCGCTCAAAAATTACTGGGGTTAAATTCCTCTCATTATATGAAGCTGTTTTAGATCAAGTTGGAGCTGCGCCGCAAACAGCGCCAGTGAAACCCGCAACCCGACCGTCTCCATCTCCGAGCAAACCAGCTCACCCGATGAAGCCTCGCCCAGGAGTTTCCCCAAAACCGAAAGCAAAGCTTGTTTTAACTGCAGATGCGCGTAAGTTCATTGCAGCTAGATTACCTAAGATCAAGAAAGCGTTGATGATGGAAGAATTCAAACCAACCAGACACGGAGAACATATCAACAGTGATTTGTTTGACCGCATACAAAACGGAGAGATGGGCCTTGAAGAGATTCTGCCTGCTCTATCAGATGGGGAATCATCTTATCTTCAAGCTGTCGCTACAGAAGCATATGAGAAAGTCTTCACAGATCTTGAAGGCGTTATAGGCAAGCCATTAACAAACCAGGAGCTCCCAGGATTGATGATGGGTATGATGTATGCTATGAGTGATATCGCCCGTATAGAGGAAGGGCATCACGAGTATCTCGAGCATCTAGCAGTCACTACTATCTTGAATCTGAAAGAATTCAAGCTCATCAAGGACATGGTTGATAACGATGATGTGAAAATCGACGCTAAGATTGTAAGACACAATCAGATGGGGGAAAAGCTTAAGGATTCCGGGGAAGCTACAGACGGTCTCACGGCAGAAGAGGAGACCAACCTTGATATCTACAATGCTCTCGACGAAGATGCATTCGAAGAGGAAGTTCTTCGTCGTTCTCTTGCTAATGCATTTATTCACGGAAATGCAGTCGCTAAGATAGGCTCATATCAGCTCGTTATTGAAGATCTCGAAGAGATTGACCCTAAGCTTCCTAATTTGTATGGTATGCTTGCGGGAGGCGGACTTTTAGGTTATTGGGCATCTCCAGATATGGATGAAGACTCAATGGGAATGGCCATGCAGGGTGGAGAAGCTGAGATTGACAGTGAGACTATCAAGGCAAGAGGCATTAACTTCATTATGCTTGTGCATGAACTTGTGAAGGGTGTTATGGAATACTCGATGGCTAATGCCCTCCCAGAGAATGACACACTATCACAGGCTGTTCAGAACGTCTCTGATGGAGTAAACAAAGAGAGACCTGGTCTCACAGTTGGATCTGAGCTATACAAGCGTGTGCATAACCTAATTCAAGACGAAGAGGTTGCTATGCTAGTGGTTCAACAGCTTCTCAGACGTCCAAAAGATCAGATCAAAGAGGTAATGGCCCAATCAGGGCGCGGGCGTGCTGTAATCAAGGAGCTAGAGCAGGACGCTCGCGGGACGATGGATCAGTATAACGACGATGTCGCTGATCACGATGCAAGGGACTTTTAATACTTGCGCTTAAAGATGTAGATATATTGATTAGATGTAGATCTACCAAGGTGTGAGCCTGGTTTTTGCCCAACTATATGCTTATCTGCTAGTTCAAAGCTTTGAGGTAATGATCTAATCAGCTCATCTTCAAATTTATCTGACATCACAATGCCTATTGTGTTAACAGATGGCTTTACAGCAGAAGCAAGCATATCATGCAAAAACCTCTCAAACTCGTTAATGGATTCATAAGCCCCTTCTGAATATATTTCTATGTTATAATATGGCGGGCATGTGAATATAGTATCATAATCAATGTCAGGTGTAAAGCTCCTACAGTCATTGTGATGTACAGTGCAATCAAAGTTGAACTTGTTAGCGATTTTAACTGCGCCGGTACATGATTTTTCCCATATATCATTGTAGATATACGGTATATTTGAAAATCCAAATCCCAATAATCTATGGCCCCATCCACCGCACGGGTCGTACACTACAGAAGGGCTGTGATCTACCACAAATTGTTTAACCCATAATGGTGAAAAGAATGAATAGCCTTTATGAATTCCCGATATACCGAACCCTCTCAATAGCTCGATCGGTGTTATAACATCCTTGTTGAGATATTGCTGCCTGTTGCCAATTAGATTATGACGTATATTTTCATTTTCGAATAACTCTCTCTCCCTGTCATAGAAGTGTGGTTGATATGTGAGTATAATCTTATTCTGGGTACATCTTGCATTATATGTACCTTCTCTAGATTTGATTATCACAGCTTCTCCCTGCAGTTCCTTTTCGGTGAATACGAGCTTTAGTCTATCGGACTCATTGAATGCTGTTTGTTTAGATAAATTATCCTTCTCCCAGAGCGGTTGAAGGTTAGTGTAGTGACATAGTTCTTCGACAGTAGCTTCTCCTTTAGCTAAAAGCTCAAGCGGTCGAATATGATCAACATGCCAGCATTCTTTACCTCTCCCGTGATTATCCCATGTCATTTTATTTTCAAATTGTGCCTCTAGATATTCTTGTAGTTCTGTAACGGTGCATCCTAGATATTCAATAGAAGGATATGACTTTGAAGCTGACCCTGTTTTGATAGCTCTTCTAACCCCTTCACGTATAAGACATTGGATTTTGTAGTTCTGATCAGTGCTATAACGCTCTCTAAGTTTGCCTGATTCCCTATACTGCTTTGCCCATTTCTTCGCTTTCTCTGTATACCTATCAATGTTATGCTGTCGGTGAGCTCTACTATATTCATCTAGCTTCTTTTTGTTAGCGGCCCTGTATTCAATACCATACTTCTTTCCTTCAGGTGAATCTCTTCTCTCCTTTGATATTGATTGTCGCTTTGCCCTGAAATGGGGATCATCCATGCTCGTATGGTAACTCCCCTTAACAGCTTCTTTGCGTTTGTTCTTGAAGTCGGGGTCTGTCCAATACTTGATGGTATCTGCTCTAACTTGATATTTCTTCCATGCTTGCCATGGAGAGTTAGCTTTTGCAAATTCTATAATTTCTGCTTTAAGCTCAGGTGATATATCTTTTGCCATATAAGTATTTAACATTTTTGGTACAAATGGCCAATAAAAAGGGCGGCCCCTTTGCTTGCTGGGCCGCCCTTAAATTGATTAGCTTATCGCGCTAAACTGCCTTCAACTATTAAAAGTATACAGACTGATTAGCAGGAGTGAATGCTTCGCCGAGACCACTGACAATAATCACGTGGTAGTATAGAGCAGCACCAAAGATGTTGTCTACTACGCCATAACGTGTCAAGAGACCCACTCTTGGAGCGAAATCGTTCGGTCCAATTGTACGCTGCACCATCACTGGGATGTACGGACAGTAGATGATACCGGTGTCGTAAAACTCCGGTCCTTTGTATCCGAGCAGAGCGTACTCAACGCCACCGGTTCCACCTGTATAACCCTGGTTACCATAGGTAGTAGAGTTTTGCACTTCCGTGCGGGTGTCGCGATAAACATTGAAGCGGCCACCGAGGTTACCGACTTTAGCAACACCGACTGGCTGCGTGTTCACATTACCCTGTACAGGCACCCACTGGAATTCAGGGAGCATCTCTAGGATAGCGCAGACACGCGGCGTAGCAACGATGAAGTTAGCAGCACCACGACGGTTACGAACCGCTACACGGTTCGCTTCCACAATGAGTCTCTGGTAGAAGTCTCTGTTACGTTCAGCAATCCAACGGCCATCAGCCGAAGCTGGGGACCACACCGAATAACCCTGGCCAAAGCCACCGCTGAATGCGGACTGGATCATGCGGATGAGCATTTCACGGTCAATCTCTGCCTGGATCTCGTATGCCATAGCATTCGTGATCTCGGAGTCGATATCAATTCCGTTCATGTTCTTCAAGTCTTGCTCGAGCTCAACACTCCAACGTGCACCTAGACGACGAGTACCTGCTTCAACAGCAGTCTTTTCGAAGCTGATGTCAACCTGCGGGATGTTAGCGTTGATCTCGAAATTCTTCAAGATTTCAGCTACACCAGCGTCTTGATCAGCAAAGTTCCAATATCCGGCACTATCTCCCGACAAGCGAGTAGATGAAGTACCAGTGAAACGTGTGTCTAAGTACTGGTAGCCCATTTCGTTATCTACACCCGGAGCATCCGGAGTGTAGGTACCGTAATCGGCTCCAATTGTGTGCGTACCTGGCGATGAAACGGCATTAGGAGCGTCAACTCCGTTACCGCCACCTAGACCGTCCTTGTTGTACTTGTAACGCAAAGCGAAAGCAAGACCAACTGGACCGGACATTGGCTGCACACCAACAATCTCATTGGTGATGAGTTCTGGGAACGTACGACGAATCATCGGAATCAGGATCTTCGGCAAACGAGCATCCCCTGGGGCATACTGGTCACGCGAAAACTGGTTGTAAGAACCAGGCACTGCCTGGGTACCACCACCTGCTCCGAAAGCACCACCACCTGTTGAAGTGGCTTCGTTGAGCATTCCTGCTCCACCGTTCTGTTCAATACACCACTTTTCCTGGTTTTCCAGGAGAATAGCTGTATTCAGGCGGGTGTGCTCATCTTCAATTGGAGCAACGTTCTTTGAGGAGTACTCAAGGATAGGCTTCCACTTGTTAACGAGCGCTTCAGCACGACTTCCGTCGATGTATGATTGGCTTGGTTTAATTTGATTCATATATATTATGTTTCCTTCTTTTATTCGACCTTATGGCTCTTATGTCCATATAACTCAGAGGTTACCCTCTCAACTCTTCACCACAAATTAGTAGCGTGCAAGCTCACCCAAATATCCACCAACTGACGGATCAGCGGCAGATTTTGGAGTAGGCTCAGATTTTTCTTCGATGATTTGTGCGGACTGCTTCGGTTCAACCGTTACTTTACGCTGTCTTGTCGCCTGTTCCTTGAGTGTCTCAAGCCGCTCTTCTTCAGAAGCGTCGAACATTTGAACTGTGTAATCGAAATTCTCTTTGATAAACTCAGGAGTTTTTGATCCGAGCATCTTGGTGATGTAACCTTTTACATCTTCTGGAAGTGCTGATGTCTTCTCTTCAAGGATCAACGATGCATTTAGTTTCGTATTCTCTTTAACGAGCTTAGTGGTATGCTTCTTAAGTCTCGCAAGTTCTGCATTTGCTTCATCGAGCTTAGTTTTACCTTCAACTATACCATCACGTACAGATTTGATTGAAGTTGCTTTATCGACAAATAGCGCTTCTCTGAGGTTAGCGACTAGCTTAACTGCTTTTTTGTTGCGAGCAGCTGCTTTAATGTCATCAACTGGAACATGTTCAATTAAGAATTTATCAAGATAATTGCTGATAGTATCGACGAGGCTTTCTTTAAATACTTTCGCATCTTCGTTTAGTACCTTATCATACCTCTCTACGACTGCTTGAAGCTTCTTAGTGCGATCTTTATCAAGTGCAGTGAGCATATGCTTTGCTTTCTTCGTACGATCAATATCAATTGCCTCTAGGAGTTGGTCAAGCTTCTCTGTATATTCACTGTCCTGTTCTAGGAGAGCTTTCTTAACATGAAGAGCTGATCGTTCTGCAACTGCTGTGTCAAATGCTTCTTCAATTGCATCAAGTGACTCATCGCTGAGATCAGTTGATTCTTTAAGAACAACGCGGATGTCCATCTCAGACTTCTCGTTCACAACTTTTTTGGTTTTCTTGGATGGTTTCGGCATGGGTTAAAATGGTTTAAAATGGTTTGATGTTGCGCTCAGCTGCAATTCTTTTTGCTAGCTTAAGTTCGACGGTGCGGTCAAGCAGTTTGTCAGCGACTGCGAATTTGCTTTCGGTCAACGCTTGAACAAACTTGAGGATTGTTTTTTTCTGCTTCTTATCCATTGCTTATCGTATTTAGTGCACCTACTTCATTTTTCTGATGAACTTGATAATTTGTTCTCGTAAATAATCATCTTTCCTTCTTTTCGGGAGTTTCGAAATGCCTGTTTCAAGCTCATCATAGACAACTTCAAACGAATGACCGTTAGCTCCAAGTACGAATTCCTTTGATTCCAGTATACCATTAACAAAGGCTTTTGGGAAGGACGGATCAGCAACACAATCAACAGCAACCAATCTGAGATCAGATACCTTATTGTATGAACCCTCTTCAACTAGAGAACCCAACGCTCTTGATGACATTCCTACTTTCACACCATCATTGATAAGGCACTTTACAAGATGACCGCTTGGAGTTGAAAGTACTTTAGACTTGCCATAGAAGACATTACCATCTTCGCTCATCTCTGTCACAAGGTGACATGCGCGTTCTAAATCAACATCAGGAGATGTTGGGTGGTTAAGTTCACCCATTGCACGACCAGCTTTGATCATTTCATCGGTGTAGCGAGTAACCTCACGGCGCATTTCCTCAATAGGGTACATGCGCTTATTGCGGTTAACGGATTCGGCCATCATATAAGGGCCGGATATGAAGAGAGTACTTGGAGAATTCTTATCCTTCTCCTCTGTAATGTATTCAAACTCCTCTTCTGGAGCTGGTTTTTCAACCAAGAGCTTTAGTCCCATGAATGTATTTATAGGACGTGTGCAGAATTTATTGCATCTGAGGGATTTACTGCGGCGAGCGAATAGATGATTGCATGAGTGCGAGTCTCAATGCTCTGAGCTTCTCTTCTCCGCGGTCAATTCTTTCTTTGTAAACCCTTGATGCTTTAGCTAGATCGTAGTTACCTAGCCCATATGCTTTCAAGGCTTCTCCAGGCTCAACACTGGTCACTTTATCACCTGTCATAAAGACCGTCGCATCCTGACCAGCGCCAAAATCAACGGCTACTACAAGATTCTCGTCTTCATCTTCTTCATCGCCAGCATAATCGCCGAACGTTTCTTGTTCTTCACTGTCGCCTGGCGACCCGACTTCCTTGTCAATACGAGCTTTGAGTGTTTTTGGATCGAGTTCATCTCCTTTGACATATTTGACTTTGCCATCAGGTGGCACGAGATAGATCTCTTCTCTCCATCGACCACCTTCTCCATCTCTGTCGAATACTAAGCGATATCCCTTATAGCTGTACTCATTGTGGTTGCGAGATTTGGATACATGCTGGAAGCCAGCGCCTTCATATGTATCATCAGCCATCGCAGCCGCTGCGTCGTTTGCCCGAGCAACCATATCAGCGATGTCTTTACTATGATCTGGCGCGTCCTCTGGCCATCCTGTATAATCAGGCTCACGCTCTTCGTTCAGCTGCTGTACATATGCACCGGCAATGCCGTATCTGTCTTCTCTTGAAATTCTCATGGTCCTGTGTATTTAGCTAATTTGGATGCTATCAAAGTCATGTTCGATAGCATAATCGACTATCTCCTGTAGTTTATCGAGATATCTCTGCAATCTTTCCTTACTATATCCCGAGTAAATATTGGTGGCTCCCTTTTCGCCTTTCTCAGTTCTCTGATCTTCAACCTCAGCATCCATGCGTTGTGGGAGGACTTGTCTGATCTTATGTTGTAACTCATACACACCAACTGACATACCGTCCCAATCGAAATCATTGAACTGGAGGATGTCACGGAACAGCTTAATTGCTGATTCATTTGCTAAGTTAAGAGATGGAGCTGTTAGGCCTTCTCCACTGATGTCATTTTCAAGAACTGGAACACGGATCACTCTCAATGATCCATCTGTTTCTTCATATACTGGCTTACCTACTTTGATTCCTAGATCTCCTAATGCGCCGACAGTATCCTTTACAAGCTTCTCAATCAGTCTCGGAGGAAATGACCGCACATACAAGTTGATTACCCCAGTTGGATCAAATACATCAGTGCCATCTGGTTCGATGATACCTGACAGGGATGGCCATCTCTGTTTCTCTTCTGCAGTATAGTCTCTCATACTGAGAACTTCTGTCTGTAAGTAATAGGTTAGCTTCAGCAGCGTGTCCGCAAAGTCATCATCTTGCGGAGCATCTGGAACCCACACGTCGATTGATTCATAGAATTGTTTGAAGCTTTTCAATAATCTTATTTAAGCCCATTCGAAAATAATTGTCTCTTTATCTTGAAATGGGTGATTGAAAGCCACTAATAGCTTTCGTGCTAATTCAAAACCTCAGCCTACGAAGAAGAGAGGAGGGTCCGAATCCCCTTGCCCTGGAGCTGCTCCTTCGTACATCTGTGTTTCAAGCTTCTCTTTCTCTTCAAGACCCTGAGTCATGAGATCATTTGAGTTGAATGACTGACCTCCAAACATTGTAAGGTTGCCGTATTTGCCTCGGATCTGTGCAAGAGCAATCTTTGTGAGAGCTAGGGTGTACTGATATACCCACATCTCTTTGATCACGTCTCTGAGCGGCCTCTCAAGGTAGCAGATAACAGCACCATAGAATCT
>CERP01084564.1_pt1 | contig 20573 bp, 29 predicted proteins | sample 530801 | NCBI WGS metagenome assembly CERP01 (sample SAMEA2620991, study PRJEB7988) | marine metagenome | biome: marine biome (ENVO:00000447); feature: surface water layer (ENVO:00002042); material: "saline water (ENVO:00002010), including plankton (ENVO:xxxxxxxx)" | depth 5 m | reverse complement strand
CTTCTCAGTCTCGTCCAGAAGCCACTCAGAACTATTGTCATCTTTTTCAATCTCATTCACGATCTCTTGAATCTCGGAGTATTGAATCTCTGATACCGATTTGTCATCAGTAGCAGAAATAATGATAGCTTGTTTTGAGGGAGGAGCGTTGTATTCGTTTATATATTGATGAATCTTGTTGAAGATTACACGCTCCGCTGAGTTAGAAAAATACTCAGGCTTGAGAAAAGGAATCACTTTTCTTAGATAATCTTCGTTGTAGCATAGATTTGATAAAATAATTCTTTCAATACTTTGTTGCACTAAATATGTTCCTTGATAGTTTCTTTTACGAATTCTTCACGAATAGTTTCTACACATGCCTCACACAGATACAATTCTTCCGTATCTGTGTGAAAGCATACTGCGGCGTCAGATTCGTAGATTGTAATCTGACACCTATCGCAATTACCTTTAGTCTTCGATTTCTTCGTAAACATTCGCAACATCCTCTTCAGTGATTTCTTCTCGCATGATACCATCTGAGCTTGAGATTGTGTATCGTTTTGCGATCCAGTCAATGAAGGTTTGATCTGACAGAATAGGCAACCAGAAGTCTTTCTTGTATGTATCTGACTTTCGTGACTTAGGCTCAACTGCTTCACCTGTTACAGTGTTGACTCGCTGATACCATCCGTTAGAAGGCTTGATAACATGTCCTGATTCCATTGCCATGTCTAGTAGTCCTGACCACTTGCTAATGCCACCTTCGAATGTTACTTCAACAGGAATCTTAGACTTCTCACGAACGAAACGAGACTTTTCAACATTGATAATAAAGTTGTAGCCTGTAATGTCTGTGCCAGTCTTCTCTTGCTGACGACCAATGATATAGATGTTATCTGCTGAGTAGTAGATGCCTGTACCACCCGAAACAACTGCCTTCGGGAACATACCGATTTCTTGATAAGTGTGATTCACAACTACCATCGGAATATCTTTGATTGTCAAGTGAGGCGTGACCATTCGGAACAAAGACTTCATCTGCTTTGCTCGTGTCATGTCTGCTACTGACTTACCATCAAGCGCATCATCAACTTCTTTCTTAGATGCCAAGTTACCTACTGAGTCTACAACTACGATAACATGATCGCCTCGCTCAATGCCATTCATCTGTGACATAACATCGTGCTTTAGCTGCTCAATGTCTGTGATAGGAGTGTGAATGACACGACTTGTATCAATGTTGAATGTGTCAAAGTATGCTTGCGGCGTACCGAACTCTGAATCGTAGAACAGAACCACAGCGTCTTCGTACTTGTCGAGATAAGACTTAGCAAGCAGCAAAGAGAAAGCTGTCTTGAAGTGCTTAGAAGGACCTGCGAACACTGTCAGACCAGGAGTCAGGCCACCGTCCAGTTTACCACTGAGTGCCACATTCAATGCAGGCACAGATGTTTGAATCAAATCTTTCGTTGTGAAGAATTTAGAATCAGTAAGAATAGACGTATCTTTGATTGTGCTATTCTTTTTTAGTTTATCCATTAAGCTCATTGCTTTCTCCGTTCATCATTAATTTTTAAAGCTGTGTCAAAAATATTAAAACCATTATAACACAGCGTTCTCATGTGTGTCAAGTCTTTGGGAAAACAACTGCCTCCAAATCCTAGTTTACCATCTGGACCAGGAACATTCCAGTGTGTGCCTCCTGTCCATGCGTCTGCTGCTAACAAGTTAGAAACAAACTCATAATCTACCTCTTCTCTGTTACATATCTCGTAAAACTCATTTGCTACTGCCACTCTCATTGCGAGTGCTGCGTTTCTCATCAGCTTGAACATGCTTGCCTCTTTCGGCTTACATATGTTTACCGTCTTATTTACATTCTCAAACAGTTCTACTAACTCGTCATCAGTTTCATCCATACCAATAATCAAAGGCAATGCAGGATCGTCTACATCTGTTTTCCAACAGCGTTCACGCAAAAACTCTGGCATCATGTATGCTTTAGGAAACAGTGAGACTTGCTCAGGTCCTATTGTGCTTCTAATAATAAGCTGGCACTTGTCTTTGTACTCTTCGTACACTGATTGCAGTATGCTAATATCCAGTTCGTTTCCTGTTGTAGGAGTAGGAACACAGACAAATGCATATTCTACTGTATCAAAGTCACATAACAGATATTTTTTTGGGTCGTGAAGCTGTACAGTACAGTTTGTTTTTTCTAGTAAATATTCTGTAGCTTTACCCACAAAACCATAACCAATAATTGCTACGTTCATGAAAATAAGTTCTCTAGTGTGTTCTGTTCTTCTGTTTCCCAGCCCAAAGAGTTTACGATTGTATCCATTGGATCAAGAAAGGCTTTTTGAAACATCAAATCATAGTCAATATACTTATGTATGCCAAACTCATCAGGAATCTTTGAGTTGAAGGAGATACAATTCTCACGCAAGTTGTTAGGTTCTTTGAGATACAAGAACTTGATCTTGTCGCCTTCTTGAATCTTTTCATATCTGTGAGCAATCTTGTGTTCTCTTACAAAGTGATTGTAAAGTAAACTGCCTCTCACATGTATAGGCGTACCTTTTTTGTATATGTCTTTCGTGTCTGTGTATTTAATTAGATTGTTACATCCTCTAGGGAAAGCAATCTGTTCAGGCGACATACTCTTGAATGCTTTACGAGTTGTCTCAATAAATTTCTGTAGAGTCTTCTCATCTGTTGTCAGTGTTAGCCTAACTGCTTCTTTCAAAGACTCACGAACAGGAGCAGGCGTAGACGAACGAACAATCTCAAGCCCCATGACTTTGAGTTTAGGTTCTTGATAGCGAGTGCCTTCGTTGTCGTAAACATTCATCGCATATCGTTTCTTTGCAATCCAGATAGCTTTGTCTGCAATAGCTTCTCGTTTGAAGAATATCTTTTTCTCATATGCGTGAGTGTAGTCCACTAGCTTGTCCATCGCTTTTGAGATACAAGGTTCAATTTGATCTGTGCCAATCTTGTCGAGGATGTCAATTAGCTTGTCTTTGTCTTTATCTGCAAAGAACTTATCAACGACACCTTTGAGTGTGATATAGCATGAGTCTGTGTCAGAATAGAAACTGTAGACTTCATCTTTCGTGCCACACACTTGATTCACATACTCGTCCAATGCTTTCGCTGTTTCACGAATAATGAATTGTCCTGACAGCGTAATGCCTTCTGCGATTCGGTCATCGTAAAATCTGAAGTATTCGTTAGCCATCGCACCATAAAGAGAGTTAAGCTGAATCTTTCTTGCCATCTGAAAGTTGTTGTACTTAGCAATCTCATTCTTGTACTTAGGGTCTTTTGTGTCCTCAAGAAGTTGTTCTGCCTGTTTCATCAGCTTTTTGTACTTCTGTCTATCGTCAAAAAACTTCTGTACAATCTCTGGCATGTAGCCTAGCTTTTCTTTAGTGAAGCATTGTCCGTTCGCTGCGACAGAATACTTAGAGTCAAAGTTATGCTTTCTATCTAAGAGTCCATCTACTGTCACATCATACACTGCACCAGTCACGAGTGTCTCAGGCGACATGTTGTATTGCATGATGATAGAAGGATACAGTGAAGTAGCATCAAAGCTTTCTACCCACTCATACTTGCCAGGTACAGGTTCTTGCACGTAAGCACCTGCGATTGATCTGCCCTCTTTCGTCATTTTCTGACCGAACACAACGTCTTGCTTCCAGAGATGATTGTAGATCAAACAGTCCCAAGTCTTTACAGGAGAAGATACATCAGAATAATTCATCTTTCCATCGTATGCCATTGTGAGACACAGTTCAATCAGCTTGAGCTTGTCTTCTAATTCGTCTACGAGAACAGTATCGATGATATTGTATTCTACGAACAAGTTCCAATCTTTCTCGTAAAAGTCTTTGAAAGATTCGTGAGGATTCTCTAACTTTTTGTGACCAAGTTCTACCTCTGTGATGTGATCAAGCTTGTAACTTTCTCGTGTGACATACGTGAACTTTTTGTAGAGATCAAGATAGTCTAGTTGTGCGACACCCCATATCTCATAGCTCATGTACTCACGACCACCAATCTTGATATTCTTTCTGTTGACAAGATCAAAAGGACTCAGTGCTTTTTTAGCATCTTCTGCTAGAATTTTATCAGCACGAGCAATGATGTAGGGAATATCGAAGAGCTTAATGTTCCAACCAGTGACAACATCAGGAGTGTTGTTTGCCCACCAAGTTAAGAACTTGTTCAGCAGTTCTTTTTCATTGGCACAATATTCGTAGTCTACATCAAGATGAGCAGTGTGTTCGGTTGCTGTGTATTCACCGCAGCCCCAAGTCTTGATCTTCTTTGTGTACGCATCTTGGACAGTAATGAGAGTGACTTGCTCAAGAGGATTAAAGGAGTCAGGAAAGCCATACTCAGTTGTAGTCTCAATATCTATAGAGATAACTTTGATCTGAGACTGATCCCACTCAATGTCTTCAGGGAACTTTTCAGTGAGATATTGATAGCACCACTCAGACTGACCATAGATAGGAAAGTTAGACACATCAGAGTATGTGCTAATGAATTCGGACGCTTCTTTGTTTGTGCTGAACTTCATCGGAGAGACTGGATCTCCGAACATAGTCTTGTGAGTTGAATTCTTGTCGGAAGGGACAAAGAGTGTAGGCTGAAAATCGTTTCGGGCGACTTGTCGATTGCCTTTAGCCGAAATGCCTCGATAAAGGATCTTGTTGCCGTAGTGTCTAGCGTAAGTGTAAAACATATAAACTCCCAATCATTTCAAACATTATAAACGAAAGGGAGTTATATGTCAAGTGCTTTTCTCTAGAATTTTCGTTCAAAAATCCTATACGTGCGTAGAGAAGATTCAGGCGGATACTACACCCTCGGCAATAAGTCGTTGGCGGTTCACCATGTGTGCTGCTTGTACATCGTCCTTAGACTGACCTTCGTACAACACAGCGTAGCCTTCTTTGACTAGTATCTCTCCGGCTAGGCAGTATCGGTCTTCGGCAGCATAGTAGACCTCAAAGTCTCCTAGAATACGTCCGAACTTGCCCTTCATGTCTTCGCCGTCTTTTGCCACACGAGTTTTGAGTACAGCAGTTTTGCCTAGAAGACTTTTCAGTCTAGCACCGGCAGCTTTGCCAAACTTCTTTTCTACCTTGTCACGAGTGCGTGATTCTGGTGTGTCGATACCCATGATTCGGACTCGTTCGTCTTTCAACCAAATGCCGAAGCCGAGATCGATGTCTACGTCAACGGTGTCACCGTCCACTACTCTGCGGATTGTTGCTCGGTATTCGTACATTGTGCCTCCTTCTCAAGTTCTTCTATCTTTTCTAAATACTTGCCACGAAGAAAAGTTACACCTGTTAGTGATAATATACGGTCCAAGTCTTCAACAACAACTTTTAGTGTTTCAGCGTCCATAATTTATCCCGTGATGATTTGTTTAGGTGGTGGTGCTTGAACTTTATCATCAGGGACAACAATACCAGTACCAAATCGTCTATTGTACTCGTTCAGTAAATCTGTGTTTGGAGTGAATACAGAGATCACATGCATAGGCATGATTGGCACTGTATAATTTTTTGCATATGGTGCGTAAGGAGTGAGGCCGAGTACAAACTCATTCTCATTCTCAGGTTTAGGACGCATCATGATATAACATGGTTTTTCAATTTGAATCATCTTGCCGCCTTCGAGGTTAACCTCTGTGACAGCACCAATGATGTCCTCACCTGAGGTGAGTTTTAGAATTTGTACATCGGCCATAATAATATCCTATTTTATTTCACTTTGATTTCTTTGGGTTTCTTCTCTTCAGGAATGATTCTGATTAGAGAGATACATAACATACCATTTTCAAAATCTGCGTCTAGGACTTCTACATCTTCTGACAAAGCAAAAGTGCGTGTGAAGTTTCTAGCTGCGATTCCTTTATGGTAATATTCATTCTTATCTTCACCACGATCCTGTACGCCTTGAACAACAAGCTTGTTGCCTTCTGGCACTACATGAATGTTGAATTCATCTTTCGTGAATCCAGCCGCAGCGATTTCAATGACGAAATACCCATCGCCTTGTTTGATAATGTTATAGGGAGGATAGTTATTCGACAACTCAGATACATTCTCTAAGTTATGAAACATCTTATCAAAGCCCACTGTGAATGGACGAACATTATCTAAAATTTCAGCCATGTCGGCTACGTTAAACTTTCGTGTTACCATCTTTCTTCTCCAATTAAGCGAGGTTTTATTATGAGACCCTTACGGCGTCTCGGGTGGTGCTGAGTAACAAGCCCGCTGTTCCTTCTAAAGAAAGTCGGACTACGCTGACGACCTGCCACCAGCAAAGTTATTTATACAAGATTTAACCAGTATAGCTAACTTTTTTCGTTTTGTCAATAGTTTCTATTAGAATGCCACCGACATCAAACTTGTGCCATCTATGCAGACTGGCTTTTTCGTGATGAAGCTTATGAAAGCCTTCACCGAATGTTAGTAGTCCCAACCAAGCATCGTCATTCGCTTGACGATTTCTGTGAGAGTAACTGAATACAAAACTTCCTATTAGCTTACTAAAGCCTGCCGGAGCAAGATACGCATAGATAACAGCGAATGGATCAATCAGTGCTAGAAAGGCAGTATATAGAATGATATACCGCCAGTAGTGTTTTGTATTTCTACGATATGCTTCTTGCTTGAGCAAGTCTCTGACATATTTAAATTCTATGGGTGCCAGTACTTGCAAGAAATGACTTCTAAACCATCCTTTGTGATAAGGACTGTGAGGATCATTATCAGTATCTACATGTCTGTGGTGCTGTCGATGATTAGCTACCCACACTATTGCAGGACCGTAGAAAGATATACCACCAAAGAATAAAAGAATACTTCTAATTTCAGGAGGACAATCGAATGCTCTGTGAGATGCAAGACGATGATATCCTACAGTAACACTAATCATAATACAGCAATACACAGCAAGAGTGACAGCCCATTGCCAAGCTGAAGCATACAACATAAAAGGAATAGAAAACATCGCCAATACTTGTCCTGCGAGCAACAAATAAGGAAATATTTTTTTGTTGTGAAGCACTATTACTTTACCGTTTTTTACCTATGTTGTATTTAGGAACTAGGTTCCATTCGTTTTTTTCTTTGTATGAGATGATCTTGATCTGATTCATAGAACATACTTCTAACTCACCATCGACCAGTATTTTTAGCAGACCCCATTCTTGCAAAAGTTTTGCTATGGTATTTCTACGAGTGATATCATTCTCAGAAAAATCTGCTTCTTTACCGTCAAGCGCAAACAGTTCTTTAAAGTGAGTGATAAAATATCTACCTTGCTTATGTAATATGTGGCAAGATTGATACAATGTGTTATCTTTCTTCGAGGCAACACCTATCCTAGAAAGAGTTTCCTTTATTTTTAAAAAGTTTTCCGGGTCTTCTAACTTGATTTCAAGAGGATAATATCCGTCATAATCAATATTAAAAAAATTATCTTGCTCAATCATTTCAATTTACCTGTTATTATTATATCATATTATAACAAGTATTTATAAGTTTGAAGTTTGCGACTTATATTCCGTGCCTGTTGAAAAGATCAGCAGCATTGCATTATTTGTTAACCACCTTTGCGAGTGGCTAGTTTATGTTTGATTACTTCTATATCCTCTGGCGATAACATTCGTAGTGCTTCTTTTGCTTTGTTAAAACTGTAACTAAAATATTGTTGTACTGCTTCTAGATCGGACTCTTCTGCTTTGATCCATTTGTTGTATCGTTTGCCTTTACGTATGACACCACGCAGAAATTCATATTGCATCTTAGAATCGATGTGAGGTCTGCTGTTCATTTCGTTCGCAGCAATCACAGTGTCAGCACCGAAGCCTAACGCACGATTCACAATGAAAGGACTATACTGAGATTCAGTAGCCTGATCCACAATCAAGTTTTGCTTTGTGTCGTTTATACTACTAGCAAAATCAAAAGGAGAAATCTTTTTGATTTTTTCAACATAATCACTCTCGGTCACTTCTTCAACAGGAGGGCCTAGTTCTTCAAGAAAACTCATAATTTAATCGCCAACAGTAAAAGTATTGCTATTAACAACACATTAGTCATAAAAATACCTATAGCTAAAATCGTATGGTACCATATCCATCTTGTTTTGTATGCATTCTCTACCGTTACCTCAGTAGGATCAACATCATCTTGCATCATGTCGATGACAATTGTTTCTTTTTTAATCTCAGTTGATTCTGGCTTCTTCCAGAATTCAATTAACCAGTCTTTCATTATAATCTAAATCTATTCCCAAACAGTTTTGTTTCGTTCACCGATCTGAATTATTGCTGAGATGTCATCCGGAGCAAATTCTAAAAATTGATTGTCCTCATCAACATGTTCCCACTCTAGAGTTTTTTCGGCAGTCACACTCAATTCTTTAACCCACAGGTCGTGAGTGAATCCAGATTTAAAAACAATTTTTAATTTTGTTTGCTTTTGATTCTTAGGCCACTTCATGTGTTATTCCTTGAATTTTATACTCGCCATGATTTCTGTCAGACAAGCGACTAGATTGATTTCTTGATCAGCTACGAATGCTGCCTTGTACTGATAGTCTGCAATGAGCAATACCATCTGAGGCACTGTGCTAATTTCAGGAAGCAAACTATCAAAGATGAACCTAAAGATGCCTTGAGGATCACTGTCAACATTGTTTGCTACCCACTGACGCATCTTCTTCCAGTCTTTATCTCTGAGAGAATTGATCAGTTCTTTAGTATTTATATCTGCAATATTGCTAAGGATTCCTTCGTCAATAGTACCTGCCGAACTGTATCGCTGAAGCTCATTGATGACTCGGCGATAGTCAGGAAAGTATTTCATCAAGAGTTCTGCTAGAACAGGATCTTTGTATACAACACCTTCTGCATCTAGAATAGTCTGCATACGCTTCATAAACTTTGTCGCCAGAGACTGTTTGTCTTTCTTGTCAGACTTGAACTCAATGACTGTAGTTCGACTGTGCAGAGGAGAGATGATGCGGTTCTTGTAGTTGCATGTGAAGATGAAACGACAATTCTCTGAGAAGTTTTCAATGAATGCACGAAGCGCAGGCTGTACACTGTCTTTGTTTAGATAGTCAGCCTCGTCTATGATGACGACCTTTGTCTTGTTCTCAAAGCTGAATGCGCTTGCGAAACTTTTGATCTTTGTCCGCAGTGTGTCAATCTGACGGCCTTCGTCTGAACCATTGATGACGATGTAGTCACAACCTAACTGCTCACATAATGCTCGTGCGACTGTAGTCTTGCCAGTACCAGCAGTACCACAAAGGAGAAGATTAGGCACCTCACCTTTCTTCAAGAACTCGTTGAATGTAGCCTTTGTATCTTCGGGAAGAATACAATCATCTATAGTTTGAGGACGATATTTCTCGACCCAAAGAAAGTTTTCTTGAGACATGTTTCACACCTTTCATAATATAATTTATTTTAAACGACTTCTTAATTCACTGGATGAGAATTTGTGATCCCGTCTATTGTAGTACGCATTCACAATACCTTTACCAGTATAGCTTTTGTGTTGATATTCGTTACCTAATATTCTAACATCAATAGGAAGTGTTTGCAAGAGAATAATGAGATCATCTTCAGTTTCATACACGATTGTCTCATCGACAAACTTGCAACCCCGAACCTGAATCTGACGCTCAATCAAAGACTGAATAGGTTTGTTCTTTTCTGGGCGATCAATAGTAGGGTCAGTCTGAATACCTACTATCAAGTGATCGCATTGTTTCTTTGCTTCTTCTAACATTGAAACATGACCTGCGTGAAAGAGATCAAAAGTGGAACAGGTGAAACCTACTTTCATAATTAACTTCCAAATTTTTCTTCAACCGCAGTAGTGTCTGTTAGATTGAGAATAATATTTCTACCAGTATCTACTACTCTGTCAGGAACAATGAAGGTTTCGCAAATACAGTCTGAGACGTATGTGCCTTTTTTTGTTCTAATGATAGATTTTCCACAAGTAGCACATTCCATATTTTTGTTTTTATTACGCATACCTTTCTCCGTATTAATCTTTTACAAAAACTTCAACGTCTCCTGTCATGACTTTCTTTGCAAAACTAATAGCAGGACCAGGACGAGAGTAGATGTACTCTATTGTTTCACCATACTTGCTAAACTCAACGACCCAGCCATTAGTTGCTTCACGAATTTGAATCTCTAAGCGATCTTCATTCATTACGAAATCTCCGAAGTCTTATCAAGAGCCAACCAATACTTTACATCTTTTGCATTGTTAGACAAGTGCATGAACTTCTTTTCAGAAATAGTGACAGTATAGTCGTCACCAAGAATTACCTTGAAATTTTCAATTGCAAGATGTGCTGTAAACTTCTTGTCCGACTTAGCAATTTTTTGCTTGAAGTTGTTGCTCTTAGGCGTAGAAGGATCGCTCGCTGTAATATACACATCAGTACCATCAGATATGATACTAAGCATAGGCGCAGCAGCGATACTAGCTGCCCTGATCACTCTCTCAATAGTTTCAGAAGGCAAAACAAATGTGAAATAGTCATCTACTTCGATTTGTTTATCAGGAGCTGCAACGACAATGGACTTGTCAGCATAGTAATACTCAAAGATGCCTTGATCTTTAGAGACTGAAAGAGACTCATCACCGAAGTCTACTTCAGTGTCATCCATCAGTGTAAAAAGTCCAAGCAAGTTGTTAAGATCGTAGATAGCGAACTCACGATCAAATTTTTCTGCTACAGTTGCACGAGCGAAGATGTTCTTGCCAGTGCTAATAGTAGACAGAGTGTTGCCTTCACGGATCAGAATATTAGTATTTACTGACGCAAAGTTTTTTAGTACCGCAATTGTATCGTTACTGATTTTCATAATATACCTCAAGTTTTGATTGTCTGTACAGTATACAGACTTCATAATGTAATGTCAAGCGTTTACGTATTTTCAATGATGTCCATTGTTATTGCTATATTCTTTGACCCTGCATCATTTAAAATATTTGCTTTATCCCAAATCGGCTGAGCAGAATCGTAGAAAGTGTTGTACGACAACATATCATCTGCTGTTTGTACTCTCCTCCATACCAATTGATCATCTGAAATAATATCCTCAGAAACTACACCATTGGCTTCACGAAGAGATTGAAGTTTTTCATCAAAAGTTTCACCGAAAGAAGGCCATTCAGTATCAGTATCTAGCCTAGTAAAAACATATTCAACAACAAAAGCCATTATGTATTCTCCAACACCGAAATAGTAACAGAAACATTGTTTGCTGCTGTGGTGGAAGTTGTAACACCACTAGCATTTTCTTCAGTGACAATACCAGTTTCAGTCCATAAAGATTTTACTTGGCTAAAATAATAACGATATTCATTGTATGAATCACATCTTTCGGTATAAACTGCACTCAAGTTGTCTGCTGAATTAGTGACAGTTAAAGTGACATTATGGGCAGTTCGCATTGCATCTATTTCGGTTTGTTTGTCCGAGGTAACATTTGCCCAAGGCCAAGCAGTTGATGTATCTGGTCTTACGAAAGTTCTTTCTATAACATACGCCATGATATTCTCCTAGTGTAAGCGTGATTTCCTACTATTTATAAGAAATGGTAACTGTCTCATCAGAATATTTGCGATCATGTTCATAGAGTGCTAAGAAAGCATAGTGAATGACCTTCATCAAATCTTTACGATGATCAGACGGGTCACCTTTCTTACCATAACGAGCATTATACTTATCGACATTACCTAGAAAGAATCCTAGACCATGACCTCGATCAACAATGACCTCAGCGGACTGAAGTCCGCCTTGACCGTAGTGTCCACCGTAAGTAGAGTCTATGTAATCCATAAACTCTTGTACGAGGACATCTTCATTGAACTTGTAATCTTTCTTGCTCATTAAAATGTCTCCTCAAGCTCAAGTGCTTGATCAATCGCTTGCTCTACTGTCTCTTCTTCAACAGGGTTAGAAGGGTCTACCTTTGAGTAGAGGTCTAAGAATGCTTCCTTAGTGTCCTCATCAAAGCGATTGACACACAATTGAATTGCCTTTTGCTTGTCACCGAAGACAGCAAACGCATTGACAATGTGCTCAAGACGGCGAGTAGAAACAAGCTCGTCTACTGCACCTTCGAAGTAGGTCTTGCGGATAACCTCAGACCAAGTGACTAGGTGTGTAGCGAAGTCCTCATCTACACATCCTACTTTAGCCATTTTGTTGAGAACAATCTTTTTCTCAACGGCTGCTTTAGGATACTCCTGCTCAACGGTGATGGCAAATCTCTCCAAGAAAGCCTCGTCAAGTAACTGGGCGCTAATAAATTTACCATCATCAGAGCCACGACCTTTTGTGTTAGCCGTAGCGATAATTGTAAAACCGTTAGCAGGAGTAATGGTCTCGCCAGTCTTTTTGTTGAAGTAGGGTTTACCTTCGCAGATAGCTTGGAGACACATCAGCTTATTCGATCCACGATCTACTTCATCTAAAATGAGAACTGCGCCCCGCTTCATAGCGGTGAGGACGGGCCCTTCTCGATAGACTACGTTACCATCAACTAGAGTATTGCCACCGATTAAATCGTCCTCATCGGTCTCAATACTAATATTCACACGAATAGCCTCACGCTTTAGATTGGCGCAGACTTGTTCGACCATTGTAGTTTTACCGTTACCAGACAGACCGCTGATAAAGACAGGATAAAACATGTTAGTGTTCAAAACCTTTTTGAGGTCTTGATAGAATCCGAAAGGAACAAATGTAGCATCCTTTGACGGAATAAGATTCTCGATATCCATAGTAAGCTTTGCCTGTGTGACAACCTTAGCTGTCGGAGCAGGAGTAGTATTGTCTACTACAACTTTGGGTTTAGGTTGTGCTACAGCCACTGAACCAGTGAACATAGAAGCAATGTTGTAGATGCCTCGTGATACCTTGAGAGCTTCTTGATTAAGAAGCCAGTTAGGCTTAGACTGACCGAGAGATTCAGACGCTGCTAGGATTTCTTTCCTAGTAATAACGCCGGAAGTATCGGCAATTGTTTGAAGTTTGTTGACCAGCAACTCACGATTTTTTACATTTCTCATAGTATTGTCCCTCACAGACATAATTAAAGTTTGTTTTCTCAGTTTACATATACATTATAGAACATATATTGGGCATTGTCAAGCATTTATTTACGCTACTAAGTCCATGAATTTGTTGACAAAGATGCGCTGACCTCGCTTGTTTCCAGCAAATTTTCTAAATCCTCGTAGCAAATCGCCCTTAGAATTAGACTTCACAGTCAGTTCCTCGTCCTCGATATCGATCTTGCTGCTCTTCATAATGAAGCGAGCATCGAAGCCAACAGGGTCTTTAACTTCTACTACACCATCTTTACGTTCCTTAGACCAAACATCGTAAGCATTATTGTATTCGAACTTAGGATTGTCGATTCTGTAGTAGTCGTTGTAGACATCAACAAACTCACGCTCAGTCCACTTTTGCATTAGATGATAGTTTATCAACGTAGAGCCTGTGACTTGCTTATACAGTTCCAGAGCAGAAGCAGTCATAGAATAATATCGTGAGTGTGGTGCATCGTAGCCTATAGACACTGATCCATACTTAAACACAACATTCTCACTCCAACTTACATGACGGTATACTGGTCTATCAGTCCCGCTCCACGAAGAAATCTCACCAGTTGCATAAGAAGGAACATCAGTAGCACCGCCGTCAGTCAAAACAATCGTATTAAGAATCTCTACCTTGTGTGTTTCACGAAAGCGTTTCGCAATCTCAATACCTGCAATCATAGCAGAGTTTAAAGGAGTTGCGCCAAGATTGAAGTTGCGATTCGACATTCTCATATCACAACCGTAACGATTACTCATAAACTCACCAAGCAACAGCAAGTGTTTGGATGCATTTACCGTTTGCAGTTTGTTGAAGCTGCTAGAAAACAAATGCGGCATGTTCAATTCGTCAATAACCAAATCGCCTTCTGTTGCAGTGTCAGCATTGCTGTTCGATCCTGTATTAGTAAAGCCATACACATCAAAAGGCACATTAATCTTTTGACAAAACATAACAAGAGTGAGCATCTGTTCTATCGTGCTCTTGATCTGATTGACCATAGAACCTGACATATCTAGAAACATAATCATGCCGTGATTCTTACCCTTAGGCAGAATAGTAGACTGTTTGAATAAGTCCTCACTGATCTTGTATGCCCACAGACGATCTTCGTTGAGGTCGCCAGTCTTAGACACTCGTGCCTTTAGATTCTCAGATGCCTTGCGCTTGCGCTCAAACTGTTGAATCATGTTGTTAACAATGCTGATATTCTTGCGTTTGAAATCAGCGTACATTTCGTTAGCTTTGTCTTCTATCGACACCTCACCCCAACCTCGTTGAAAAGAATCTTCTAGATTGCCGTACAGTGTCTTAGACGATACAATGAAAGTGTCTGGATTTAGTTTAGGAATGTTGATGTAGCGAGTGCTTTTTTTCTCGCTATTGTCAACTAACTGATCCTCTTTCTCACGGAACGCCTCGTCTGTGATTGAGTAAGGCTCTTCAGACTGTGTGTACTCTTCCATGACTGACACTTGCTCGGTGTCCTCTTCCGTTGAGAAGTCATCGTCAATGTCTGATATATCACCATCAGTAGCATCATCGCCTTCTTCCCCAAACTCATCGTCATCTGATTCTTGATCATCAGCGGCATCACCAGACTCTTGCTCGCCTTCTCCCTCACCAGACTCTTGCTCGTCTTCTTCATCTGAAGACCCGCCGCCTCGCTCAGGCTCTTGCTCTTTCTCTTCCTTTGCGCTGACATACAGTTCATCGGCAAGAGCAGCAATCTCGTCCCACGTCTCAGCCGCTTCGAGGCGCTTGAGAATTGCCTTCTCGGCATCAGTGAATTGAACATTGAGGAAAGAGCCAATCTTGTAGTGAAGATTGATGCGGTCGATGAGAGGCAGAGTGTCAACCTCAGTGTTAGCAACACCGAAGAAGTCACGGTCGAACAACTCACGATAGCCAGAGTAGAAAGATTTTACAAGACCAGGATACTGCTTCTTGATGAAACGCTCAATGCGTACATCTTCTAGCACATTGAGGAAGCCTTTCTTAGCAGGCTCATCACATACAGCATCGTGCCAGCCTTCGGGGGGAGTAAAGCGAGCATGACCAACCTCATGACCTAGAAGAAGATCATACAGAGAGTTAGACATATTTTCCCATGTAGGGAGTATTAGCTTGCGGTTCTTAACGTCAAACGCAGCAGTAGACACCTTTTGATGCTCAACTGAAATGTTCTCCGTAGCAAGAAGTTTAGCTAGGATTGACTTTGATTCAATGACTTTCATACTCGGTCCTCACAACCTTTTCTCATTTTGTACAACTATTATAGCAAAAGGTTATGAGGATGTCAAGTATTTATTTTATCAATCAAATCAATGACTTACGACTTAGTACGCTTCTTTCTTGCTGGTTTTACTGGGATTTCCTCTGCTTCCTCTTCACTTTTAGCAGCTTCTAGTATCTCGTTCCGGCGCTGAAGTCTTTCGGTCACTTCATCTGGAGATAACCAATAGTCTTTACCTTCTAGTATACTATTAATTTCTTCGTCTGTAAAGAACTCTTTGTAGATACTTTCCATTAAATTTCTAGCCCACTTGTCATTGTGATGAACTTGAGCCATCATCTCATTACCTTTGCCGATAGTACCACCGGAGAAGTTATGAAACATAAAGATACTGTGATCAGAAATCTCACACACATCTGCCATCAGAAACAGGAATGTCGCTGCTGACATACAGGCACCTTCAACTGAGGCAACTACTGTAGCTCGTGATTCTGAGATTGCTCTCATCAACTGTACAGCAGTGAGTGCTTGACCGCCGTAGCAATTGATGTGTAGATACACAACATCTTGTTCGGTAGAAGATCGTAGAATCTGATTCCACTCAGAATAATCTTCTGGACTTCCTATTGAGCTGTTTAGATAGAAGTCTAGTATTTGACCTGTAGGTCGATTGAACACTCCTCTTACTACAGGTGAGACTTCAAAGTCTCTTTCTTTTGTCATTTTAGCCATATTATATTCCATAATTATTTGATCGTTCAAAACCCCTATTATACGTTATCGTAATATCTGGTAACTGCTTTGATTTTTTCTATTTGTTTATCTATAATGGCTGTACGTCCTGGCCAGTGTATGTAATCCTTCTCAGGATTCTTTTGTAGATTGAAGAGCAAAGGTAATATAAGATCCTCTACTTGCTTTAACTTAGTTACGACATCTTGCTGAACCAGCTCTCTGTGTTCGTTGATCATGTCGCTGTCATCACTACTTATAATAAGAGACTCTAGTCTCTCCATTTTATCTAATAGTGTTTGCAGTTGCTGATCATCTACCTGCGCTACAACTGGATCGCTAGGTGTCGTAGGCGTTGTTGGTATATCATCTACAGCGGTAAAGCCAAAATCCCAATCATCAGACATCGTTCTTTTCCTTATAGTCCGCTATCGCTGCTTTGATAGCGTCTTCTGCTAACACAGAACAGTGAATCTTTACTGGAGGTAATGCTAATTCTTCCGCAAGATCAGTGTTCTTTATTTGTTTAGCTTCTTCTAGTGTACGACCTTTTACCCACTCTGTCAAGAGAGAACTTGAGGCAATTGCACTGCCGCAACCATATGTCTTAAACTTTGCATCTGTAATTTTACCGTCTTCGACTTCTATCTGAAGTCGCATCACATCTCCACATGCAGGTGCGCCGACCATGCCAGTGCCAATATTAGCCTGTTCTGGATCGAACTTACCTACGTTACGTGGATTTTCATAATGATCTATTACTTTTTCAGAATAGGCCATTAAGCTGCTCTCCTACTAAACTTTTTGACTTTTTTGTCTAAGTGTTTTAAGGCTCTCTGAATCTTCAGAGAGGATGCTCGCATCGTAAAGTTCTGTCCCACCATGTGATCGTACTCGTGTAAGATTACTCTAGCAGGAATACCACCAAACTCTTCTATTACTTCTTCTCCGTTCTCGTCTTGATACTTCAAAACACAAGTATTAGGACGAGTGAGATTCAACCAGAGACCTGGATATGACAAGCAGCCTTCACGCATAGTAACAGCGTTTTTGCCTACTGACAATAGTTCTGGATTGAATACTGCTTTCTCTTCTAGACCAGATCCTCCAATCACGAAGACCCGCATATCTAAACCGACTTGATTTGCTGACAGTCCAACCCCGCCTGTTTGTTTCATAGCCACAAGAAGGCGGCTTTTAATTTCTTTAGCATCTTCTTTCTCGAAATCAAATGGTGCGGGCTCTCGCTTCAAAAGAGGATCATTAAAAGATATTAATTTAAGTTCTTCCATTATGTCATTACCGAATAATTGTTTTTCTTTTCAAATCTGACCACACTTCTGAACTTGTCAAATAGCTGGTCGCCTTTGTGTGATATTACAAACACATTTGTTTCTGGTCCAATAGTATTTAGTAGCTGCATCACGTAGTCTGTACCATTAACATCTAGTGAGCTGTCAAATACCTCGTCAAGCAAGAGAAGATTTGTGCTTGCGCTATTCTTCATCTTCGCAATTGTTCGCCAAGTAAACACGAGTGCTAAGTCAATACGCTGCTTCTCACCTTCACTGAAGGAGGCATAACTAAACTTGTCTCTGTGTCTGGACTTGATTGTTTCTTTGAATGTCTCGTCTAAGTCAAACTGCACAAAGAAGTCCATCGATGTAAGATACTTGTTTACTAACTTATTTATGACAGGAAGATATTGACGAATGATTTTAGTTTTGATGCCAGAATCTTTCAGCAACGACTCAGCAATAGACTGATACTCTTGTTCTTCTTTGTAAGAAGTTCTTTGTTCTGTCTTGCCCATCAACTCTTTCGCAATCTCTTTGAGCTTCTGAGTTTCCTTCTCGATGTTGCCTACTTTGCTTTCAGCTTCAGATTTTTCTACGACAAGCCGCTGCATCAAGGTCTGTGTGGTGATCACGCTGTTGTTAGTGTCAACAATTTTCTGATTGAGATTCAGGTACTCTTCGTACAAATCGCTGAGTGTAGTCCACTCTTCTAGCAGCTTTTCATTTGCTTCTTCTAGACTAGAAATCTTCTCTTCTTTCTCAGAGGAAATAGTCTTCTTAAACTCATGCGGAATGCCTTGCTTACAAGTAGGACAGTCATCGTGATTGTGATAGAAATCAAGTTCGCTTTTCTGTTCACGAATCTTCCGTGCGAATTCTGTCTTAAAGCCTTCAAGCTTTTTCTTCTTGCTTTCTATTTCACCGTAGCCTTCTTTGACTTGAACATCTAAGTTGACTTGCTGCTGTAGCTTATCAAGAGTTTCTTGAGTCTCGCCAATTTCTTTTTCAATCTTTGCAATCAGGGCTTGCTTGTCATTCTCAAGAGTAGCGATATAGTTTTTCTGTATCGTTGCCTTCTCTTTCGTAACAGCAATTTCGCCTTCTACTACACGAATCTTTTCTTTGAGTTCTGTGATCTTTGCTTTCAATACATCTTTCATTGTAGTAAAGATACGAATGTCAAGAATGTCCTCGATGATCTCTCTGCGAATGTTAGGTGTCAACTGCATGAAAGGCGTGAACGAGGCACTGCCAAGAATCACAATCTGCGTGAATGACTTGTAGTTCAGCTTGAGAATGTTTTCTTCTAGATGCTTCTGATAGTCACGAACACTAGCGTTCTGATCAATCATGTTGCCGTCAATCTCAATCTCAAACACACCAGGATTACTTCCTCTGCGAATAAGATATTCTTTAGCGCCTATCTGAAACTCTACCTCAACGAGCATCTGCTTGCGATTGATTGAGTTTATCAGTTGAGGCTTTGAGATGTTTCTGAACGGTTTGTTAAACAGAGCAAATGTAATAGCATCAAGCAGAGTTGATTTGCCTGAACCATTCTCGCCAAGAATCAGAGTGCTGCTACTACGATCTAGCTGCATCTCTGTAAAGGCATTGCCTGTTGACAGGAAGTTCTTCCAACGAATTTTCTTGAAGACTATCATACGGTATCTTGTGCCTCAACATACAACGACTGTAACAGTGACTTCAGTTTCTCTTTATCCACTGTCACTTCAATGCCGTCAACATACTCTTTCAATAAAGTCATGGTGTCTTCTAAGTCTACATCGTCACCAATGGCTTCGTTCTCAAACTCAGTTAAGTCTTCTATGATTTTTAGTTCAATAAGATTACACTGATACAAGTTATCTATAAAGGCATCAAACTTAGCAAAGTCTGTTTTCTTTACTACGACAACCTTTACACAGCCGTCCCGTACTGAGTCATAATCGTAAACAAAATCACCAGAAAAAGATCCGGTATCGGTGTCATCATAATAGATTTTGTGGAAAATTCTATTTGGGTTATTAACATACTCAAGTTCTTTTTTTGCTGTGTCATAGATTGCAAAGCCTCGTGGATCGTCATAGTCTGACCAGGTTATCTCGTAAGGATTCCCCATGTAAGTAATATTGCCTTTAGTGTGCCTATGATGAAAATGACCGCTAATAACCATAGGCAGATGACTAAACATACTAGGATCCATACCATGAGGATTAGGGGATCCACGATACATGTCATAACCAGAGAACTCAAAGTGTCCCAAGCATATGTCAGCTTTCGATTTAGCGATGATTTCAAATGACTCTTCATAGTTTTCATTGCATATCCAAGGCACAAAAAGAACTGTGCTCTCTCCCATTTTAATTTCAGTGACTTTCTGATACAACGCAATGTTGTCGTATTCTCTAAGAAGAAGATCAGGAGAGTTCACATCGTTTGTGTTTTTGAAATAGGTATCATGATTGCCAGGAATCATATGCAGGTCAATGTTTAGTTCCTGCAAGCGATCAAAGAAATATTCTTTACAACTCTGTAGCGTGTTGTAGTTGATATACTTCCTTCGATCAAACGTGTCACCTAAATCAAAAACAGTTTTAATGCCTTGACGCTCAAGCTCTGGAAAGAATGTTTCTTCATAGAACTTTTTAAAGTGAGCATCAAAGGCAAGTGAATCACTTCTTGCACCGAAGTGCAAGTCTGTTACCATTGCAAATTTCAAATCTAAGCCTCGTAGATAGCTGAGTTAGCACCATGTTCTGCAACTTCTGCTTTGACACAGAAACATCGTCCATCAGTTTTTCTTTTCACTAATTCGTTTGCAAATTTGAAAGCATGTTCTGCAAACTTCTCGGCACCTACACCATCAAACACACGAATTTCTGCTAGTCCTTTGGACTCAAGTGCAATCATAGTAGAAAGAGCTGGATCTTTTTTATCTACAACAAGCTTGTGATCAAATGAATCTTCTAGCCAAGCCTTGAGTTCCTTGAGGCCACCAAAGTCTACAACCCAGTTCTTGTTGTCTAGTTCTTTACAACCAAAAGTAAACGTGAATGCCAGACTGTAACCATGTAGCAAATGACAGTGCGAATGATTTGCGTTAGGCTGTCTGAAGACTGCTGACAAGCCAA
>CERP01042780.1_pt1 | contig 20693 bp, 16 predicted proteins | sample 530801 | NCBI WGS metagenome assembly CERP01 (sample SAMEA2620991, study PRJEB7988) | marine metagenome | biome: marine biome (ENVO:00000447); feature: surface water layer (ENVO:00002042); material: "saline water (ENVO:00002010), including plankton (ENVO:xxxxxxxx)" | depth 5 m | reverse complement strand
CGTATGGATATTATGGCACTCAATCCTTGGGATGTTATCTTAGATAGAGATGCTAAGCGTTATGAAGATATGCGTTACATTGGACATCGTTATTTTGTGCCACTGCATGAAGCGAAAGAGAAGTTTGGTAATAAAGATTATGCACCTATCAGGCGTAAGTCGTATTTTGACCGGTATGAGCATAATGATTATGAAGAAGAGTTAGGTGGTACTAATGAGATGTTTCAGTATATTGAGGTAATCGAATTTTATGACCTTGTAAATGACCAGATAATGTTTTATACTCCTAACTGGGCGATGGGTGATAAGTTCTTAGATAAAGAAATGATACCTTTCAGAGACAATGACGGCAAACCAGTTATACCTATTATTCCTTTCTACTTCAATCGTAAGCCTGATTCACCTATTAATGGTTACAGTGCAATGAAACGTATTTACGACCAGATATATGAAACAAATCTTATCAGAACGTTTCAAGCTAATGGAGTTCGTAAAGCCTCTCGTCAATACATTGTGAAACGTGGTACTTTTGATGAAGAGAGTATGGCACAGGTGACTAGTGGTATTGATGGACTCTTTATTGAGGTTGATGATGATGACTTGGCAGGTGCTATTCGAGCAATGCCACAGAATCCAACACCTCCAGAATTACAGGTGTATTATGACCAAGTCCAGAAAGATAAAGATAAAGGTAGTATTCTTGCTCCTTTTACAAGAGGTGAGTCGACTCGTTCGTCTGCTACAGAAATTGCTGCACTTGCTGCTTATACTTCGTCAGAGGTAGGTCGCTTGGCACGTGAGAGAGATGCAACAATAGAATTGGTTGCCTCAGCTTACATCAATATTATTGCAATTTACATGGAAGAAGATGATGCCAAAGACGTTATCGTTTTAGATAATCGTCAAGAAGTAATACGTGCTTCTGACCTGAGAGGTAACTTTCAGTTCTTTGCACAAGACCAAGCATCGACACCCTTATCAGAATCGGTACGAAAGAGAGAATTTATACAGTCGATACCGACTTTACAAGGTTTAGGTGTGCCTAATTCAGTGCTTCTATCAGAAATGGTAAGAAGTTTAGGACTACCTGAATCATTTATAGCTGAAGCCAATAAGGCGAGGCAAGAAGCACAAGCACAAAACATAAGCGCAGCTAAAGCAGAAGCAAGTGGACAAGCTGTTCAGCCTGATGTTGTAGAACTTCAACAAGGGATGCAACCTACAGGACCAAATAACTTACAAGCCATTCTTAACACAGGAGAAGGATAATGGAAGAGAAAATGATGGGCAACGATATGGATAAAGCTGCCTTACAAGATGAAAAAATGATGATGGAAAAAGCCATGGGCTTAGCCAAGCAAATGGATGACATGGAAGAGGGACGTGAAATACGAGGTGAGTTCTCTAAAAATGGACTTAACCGATTAGTGGATGCTCTTAATCAAGCAAACCGCGTATTTAAAGCACCAACTTATCCACGATTCGAAGCTGCTGTAGACGTACTTCCACCTGAGTTTATTAGAAACTTAGAGATGGTAGCTGCTGCTGCACGTGATGCTGACTTAGAAGAATACATGTTTGACTTAGAAGGTATTGAAGACGATAAAGACCTTAAAATGTTAGCAGGTAAAATCGATTCAGCTGCAATGGACAAATCATTTAAAGCATTCCTCAATAAACCGCAAGGTATGGGTGACATTCAAGACGAAGCTGGAGTTCCTGTAATGGAAACAGAAGGTGGAGACATGATGTCAAAGGCAATGAAGCCGGCACCCGAAGAGGACGAAGAAGAACTATTCATGGCTCGAATGAGAGCATAACTTACAACAGGAGAAAGTATGAGTGAAGAAGTCAACAACCCCACAGCAGGTGTAGAAGAAAGTGCTGGGACTGACGTAGAAACAACAGAAACAGAAACATCAGTCACTAAAAAATCATATCAAGGACGCGACCGTGTTGGTGAAGCGCTAGATATAGCAAAGAAAGGTGAGGTTAATTTTAAGACAGAAGTGTCTATTGATAACCTTACAGATAACGAAGCCCTTGATGAAGGTGGACACAAAGGAATAGATTATAACCGAGTTATCGGTGCTCTTCCTGATGATGCCAAAAACCTGCTATCAAATATTCGTGCTGATTACACACGTAAGACGCAAGACTTAGCTAATCAACGTAAAGAACTGGAAGCATTGCAAGCATCTCTTATCAAAGGCGCAGAGGCATCTAAGATAGACGAGGTTGCAAACAGTGAAACTGTAGAACTTGACCCTTATGATACACAGTCTTTCGAGACTAGGATACAACAAGAGGTCGCTAAGCGATTGCAGGAAATGATGCAACCGATGCGAGATGAGCAAGTACGAATGACGCGTCGTGCACAGTTAGATAAATTTAAGGCAGATAATCCTGACTTAATGGACTATAAAGAAGATGTTGCTAAATTGTTGCAATCTAATGAAAACATTTCACTAGAAGATGCTTACAATATCGTCAAAGGACGTACATTGACTGAAAAGAACAGACAATTAGAGAAAGAGTTGGCGGAACGGACCAACAGAATGCGTGATGTAGGACTAAAATTGTCACAAGGCAGCTCATCAAGAGACCTGAAGCAAGTTCCTAAGCATTTAAAGAAAGGTCATGAGATATATGCATGGCTCAAAAATAATAAAACGGGATAAAAAGGAAAAAAAACCGTATTTATTGACAAGCCCCTTTCACGCATCAGAGAGGACAAGCTTTTGGGACCCTTCTATGGATAATCCAAGATGCAATAGGTAATTCACAAAACAAAGGTTTCAGATTATAATGAACCAGATAATTAAATTAAATAGCGGAGGAAATTATGGCTATTAGTAATGATGTACTTTCATCAACTCTCCGTATTCTTTTAGACGAAGAGGTTGACCAGCTTTATCAAGCTACACCCCTTTTGGACAAGATGCGTGAACGTGGTGGAGTAATTACATACGACGGTGGACAGAAATTAAATGTACCACTTATACTTGAAGAACATTCTTCAATAACACAATTGGACTCAGGATATGAGCCCGTAAACCTTGCAGTAAAAGATGCTTTGCGTCAAGCTGAATTCAACTGGTGTGACTTTGTTGCTCCAATCGTTGTTACTCGTTCTGAAGAACTTAGTAATAAAGGTGAAAGAGCAATCATCGATATCGCTGAAGCTCGTATGAAATCAGTTATGGGTGCTCTTAAGCGCGAAGTTGAAAAACAAATTCTTGTTAATGCTTCTTCTATCTTAACTAACCTTAACACATTCAACGGTCTTTCAACCGCAGATGGTGGGGCTGGTTCCGGTGGAAACTCTACAGCAGGATTTTTTGATAACTTGGCATTCGGCTCTCAAACAGCTGGAACAAATGTTGGTGGACTTTCTAAGGCTACCTTTCCACGTTTGAACAACCAATTTATGGACTCAGCTAACGCATTGTCCGTAGAACAGATGACAGAACTATATATTGACTGTCAATTAAACACTCCTGACGGAAGTGCTCCAGATTTGATTCTATGTTCTCCACAGTTTTACAAGGCTTACAAAAGCATCTTGTTCAACCAAGAACGTTTTATCGATGAAAAAGTACTTGATGGTGGACGTTTGGCTCTTGCATTCAATGGTGCAATGGTTACTCCTTCTCCTTTCCTTGGGTCAGATGTACAGAATCCTGCTGGAACTCCAGTTGGTAAAGAAATCATCTCAGCTTACTTCTTAAATACTCGTTATATGAAGATTGGTTTTGATAGTGCAGCTCAATTTGAGATGGACGATTTCGAATCAGTAAGCGGTTATGCTTCACGTTCTGCTAACATCTATACTAGACTTCAGGTTTATTTCGAACATATGGCATCTCAAGGTATTCTTTGTGATGGCGAAACAGCTGCAAGTTAATAGGGGGATATTATGGCTACAAATACATTAATTCAAAAATTATTCGCATCAGATGAAACTTCCGTTGGAGAAGATTCTAATGCGGTATCTAACAGAATTCAGGTCGAAAAGTTTCGTGCAACCGAAGCTATTTCTGCCGGAGCAACTGTTTCATTAGACGTCAGTCAAACATCCAATGGTCTTCGTGCTATGTGTGTTGCTGAAGCTGATGCAACTGATTACATCCCAGTTGGGATTTATGCTTCAACTGACGATGCTGCTAGCGGTGACTTTATCGATATCGTTCTTCGCGGTATTGTTGAAGAAGCTCTTACCAAAGGTGATGTTGTTAATATCGCTGCTGGTGACCGCTTAACCATGAGTACTGACGGGAAACTTATCAAAGTCGATTCTTATAGAACTGACCTTGGTGACGGAACTGGTACTACTACAGGTGCTGTTACTCAGTCACCTCACGTGGTTGCTATCGCTATGGAAGCTCAATCTGCAGATTCTACCTCTCGAGTATTCGTACTTAAGAGTTGGTAATCGGCTAGTTATTAGTTAGATAATTGATATAGGCCCGCCCTTCCGGGCGGGCCTTTTTATTAGGCGGGAGTAGAGATGAACCTAAAAGAAATGCGCGACATGGTGGCAAACATATTGGACTATAATCCAGATGTTCCACAATATAACAAAGAAATAAATCGTATCATTAACGAGGTTTATCTAAACTTCTACATGACACAACCCTGGACATGGGCTCAACAAACACTAAATGTCTATACAAATCCTGATACTAGTCAAACTGATTTACGTCTTATTCCTAAAAATGCTAATGGATTCTTTCAATCTGCTATTGAAGGTGTTAATAACACAACAGGAATTGGCCAAGAGTTTCGTTTTGGACAAGGTAATCATGAAGGTGACTATGTAGAAATTACAAATGCCACCTCAGCAGAAAACAACGGTATCTATATTATCGATAAAATTGATAAAGGTACAAACGAAGTCTTTGTTAGTAAGCAAAGCAATAACTTTGAAAAGGTAAACTGGTATGGTACAGGTGGAGCCACACAAACGGTTACAGGAAACGCTTTTCAAAGATACCTAAATCTACCCCAAGACTGTGCTCAAATACTTTCTGTAGGTATTAGAAACACAGCAGAGACAGGTGCAGGACAAGGTAACGCCTTAGGTCACATATACAATTGCACACGAGTTAAAGAAGAAGAATTAAACTATCGTTTCGACATTACAGGAACACCAACACAATTTGTCGTATTTGATAAAGCACCTACAGGTTATCAAGACCTAACACATTTCGTTCCACGAGCAGGTAAAGATTTTAAAGTAGACACTTATACAAACAATCCAGGTTGGCCACTTGGAACATATGAATTCTTTATGGCTTATGAGTATCACAACATTCATGGTGAATTATCAGACCCCTTTGAATTAAAAATATCTGAAGCTAATACTGTACCTCGTTTCAATACAATGGACACCAGACAATTTGGCTTTCACGGACTTCGTAAGAGATTTTTTGTACGTCTTAAATCTATCGATGGCTACGATGCAGTCGCTTTTGAAGAAGACTTTATTCGTGACTTAGGTAGAATTGATTACACAGTACTTCAAGCAACTGATGGTATCTCTTATTTTAGACAAGATGACTATGATGTGCAACTTAATTGGCCACAAACATCAATACAAATAGATTCCACAGATAAGCTTAGAATGATTCCTCGTTTCAACCAACCAGTTATATCAAGGACACGCATTCGGTTACATCCACGACCAACTGTCCAAACGCCAATAAACATTCGTTACATAGCTTATCCAACAGAATTGGTAGATGATTATGACCAGCCAACTGCACCTATAGATTGTCATCGATATATCGTTTATCGTGCACTTCAAGAGGCGTTGTTTAAGCATGGTGAAGATACACAGGCAGTATATTACGAAAAGAAAGCTGATAAAGAAATGCAGAAGATAGAAGAAAGACACTTAACACAGCGTTCGGCACTTTACATTAAAGAAGGTTTCAAATCCGGGCCAATGCGACTCAGACCCTACAGAACTTTAACGAGAACGCTAGGTAAGGACGGAAGCTAAATGAAAACAAATCAGAAAATGGAAGTATTGCCACAAGGTGGTTTATACATTGGTATACCTGCTCCTAATGAAAGTGCCAATCGATTAGTTAATTGGAAGTATGATTCTAAAACACGAGCATGGACTAATAATCTAGGTTTTGAAAAGTTTTTTACTAATCAAACTAATTTTGGTCCTTTCAGTGCAGTATTACAAAGAGAAGTTGATAGTATCTATTGTTTTCAACAACACAATGGTGCACGTCAATCATTCTTATATGAAACAAATGGAAGACTATTTGTTTTAGACCCATCAACACCAGGTAGTGGAAACGAATTAGTTACACTTAAAACAAACAGACAAACACCTAGTCCAACACAACCTCACACAAGTTATGAACCTTATGGTCGCTATTGTATTATTACAAACGGATTAGACGGACCACTTAAGTTTAAAGGTTCTAAAAACAGCGCATCAATTTATGACTTAGGATGGCGACAACAACCTGGAACACCGACTATCCGGACTGTGGGAGCACCAGACTCTGCACCACAAACTTTTTTAGATAGTACAGATGAAAACTTTAATAACCAAATATGGCAAGGTGGAGACACAACATATCGTGGTGTAAGCTCTTCTACAGCAGATGAGACTGTAAGGTACAGATATAAAGTAAGTTTTCTTAACGAAGCAGGTTCTGAGTCACCACTTAGTCAAGCATCAAATGAAGTACGTATTAAGTCTGCCACAATTACAAGAGGCTCAGCATCAGGCGTACCTACAACTGGACTTATACTTGACATACCCAAGGGGCCAAATGGCACACTGGCTAGACGAATATACAGAACAAAAAACGATTCAAACACTTTTTTCTTTGCAGCACAATTAAACAACAATGCAGATGAGTCTTATACAGATTTTATTTCTGATACAGAATTAGGTGCAGAAGCACCATTAGCTACAACATCTGTACTTATGCCATCACCGGCATGCAGATTTAGTGCAACGTTTAAGAATGTTTTATTTATCGACGGTGGTGAGATGGACCCCACGCGAATCTATTATTCGCAACCTCTACAACCAGACACTTTTGCAGCACAAAGCTATTTTGAAGTGGGAACCCGTGAGGGTGGGGACATTACAGGTTTAGCGCCTTATTATAATTCTCTATTGGTGTTTAGAGAAAATGCGATAGACCTGATAAGAGGTGACAGTGTTAATGGACTTAATTTGGTTCCGTTCATTCAAGGGGTTGGAACACTGTCACCTCACACCATCGTCCCTATTCCAAACTTAGGTTTATCATTTATGTCACAAGACGGTGTTTATCTCATCAAAGGTGGACTAGATGGTGGAGCTGACTTAAAATTATCTAAAATATCGCAAGGTCTGCAAGAATACTTTGAACGTGCAAGTAGAGACAAACTACCTGCTGCAATCGGCGTATACAGTCAACGTGAAAGAGAATTACATTATTACATGTGTATTGATGGTCAAACATTCTTAAACTTAGGACTAGTCTATCACGTAGATGCAGCAACATGGTCAGAAAGAAGTGGCTTTCCTTTTAAATGTGCAACAACAGATAAAGACGGAAACATTATCGGTGGTTATGACTTAAACAATGTCTATCTAGGTGCACCTTCTTCAGCTGCTGAATCACCTGCTAAAGGTGGAATATTTGTAGTCAGTGGATTACGACAAGAAGGTTATGTATTTACAGGTGTAAGCACAAACGTCAAAGATGGACCAATTCCTCAGTCTTTGTTTAGAAGCGCATGGTTAGACATGGGTATGCCACAACTTAAAAAGTATCCAAAGTATATTTACCTCTATGTTCTGACACGTGGTGATAATGATGTAGGAATGACAGTTTATAAAGATAGAGACTGGGGTGATAGCTATGCAGCAACTGATATGAAGATGCAAAGAGCAGACCATAAAGACCAACCGGTTTATGATGATGTAGCTTATGTTTGGGACGTAGCTTTCTGGCAAGATAAACTTTTGACACAAATAAGGTACGATGTATCTACGGCAGGCGCAGTTTCAGAGTTAGCATTTGAATTAAATACCCAATCTCCTTTAGAGTTTATCGGCTATTCAGTTGAATACCAGGTAGATGGAAAGAAAACTATACGAGGTAAAACATAATGGGATATCGTTGGACAAAAACACAAATAGAAGGGAAAACTATTGTTGAAAGTAGACAAGTTGACATGGCTTTCTCTAACTACACATCAGTTGTAAATGGTGGAATGGATAGAGATAATCTACCTGCTTCATCAGTTGGTGCTGCATCAGTTAATAATGAATCAATAGGTAGAGCAGAGCTAGGAACAACTAACTTTCACATACCTTTTGCTGATACTTTTCAAGACAGTAATTATGGAAATGGTACGGCTTCCAATAACAATACTAGAGGTAACAGGATTCGTGGATATGTGTATCAACAAGACCCGATTAATGAAGGTGATACATTCAATTCTATAGAAACCAAAGCCATTGAATGTGAAGAAGGAATGCTTCATTGCACATTTAAGGTCAATACATACATGCCTCAGTATTGGTCGTATTATAAAGCATTTACAACAACAACAGTTGCACGGAAACGTGTCCAGTTTCAGATACTAGTTAATGGTGTTATTGTATATTATGGACCGGCTATAGCACAACCATTCTTTACTTCAAACATGTCAGCAATGATTCCTGTAAGTAAAGGCACAAACACCGTCGAAATAAGAATGAGGCTACCAGCCCGTTTAAGTGAAGGTAATGACCAAGTAGTTATTTGCTACTGGGGTGGTCAATTATATTTACATAACTTTTACAGATAGGAGAAGAAGATGGCAGAAGTTAAACTAAAAACGTTTTATCCAGAGAATGCAGTAACAGATTCAGCTGAGATGAATGCAAATATGAACGCATTAGAAGGTTCATTAGGTTCTGGTGACATTGATGAAACAAATGTAAGAGCAGAAGGAATAGACTTTCGTAATCTTTCAGAGAGTTTGCACGTTGCAGACATAGGACAACTAAACAATGGTTATCAATTAGGACTTGGTGTATTACCAGCAACTGGTGCACGATATCCATCATATTCAGTCGATGTAAATGACCCCAAAGAATTACCAATCAACCATGATGAAACTGGTGCAAACAATACAGCAGTAAGTAAAGGAACAAAACTACGCGTCAATGGTGCTGCTGGTGAAGATTTAAGTGGTGGAGAACTAATAACTGTCAATTGGAATGTAAATGTAATGGATAATCTGTTACATACACCTATTGCAGAATTAGTAACAGCTCTTATCGATACAACAACAAAAGATGGTGGAACTGGCGCACCTCATCCTTATGGCTCAGGGATTGGAGAATGGTTCTGGATAGTCTATCCTAAGTATAATGTTACATCTAATGCACTCAATGATGCTGACTTCCAGGATGCAAAGAGCGCTGGCTTGGTTGATGGAACAGATTTCTTACGACCTGATGCAATAACAGGTACTAATTCTATTCCTAATAACTACAAAGACTTTGATGAAGTAAGATGGGACCATACAATGATTATCCCTAGTATGTTTGCTTCTGCAGGTAATGTTGGTACATCACCGTTTCTAATGAAGAATGCTGACAAAGACGGAGCAGATAATAATAATGCATTAGGTGGACCACAAATGTTTCATAGCTCTTTTACCCTACAAGTAAAGTCAGGTGTGGCAGCAGGTAAGAAACTTTATGGTGTCCAATTATTTATTTCAGGTTACTGGAGAATGCATGCTTCTGTTGCTGGTATAGGAATTGGTAACGATGTAGGTGCATTTTTAGAATATGAAGACTGTCAACCAGATAAAGTCAATACAGATGGAGACCCAATACCAATCTATGGTGTATCAGGTCAGCTTGCACTAGAAAGAATCCAGACTAGCTGCATCATACACAAAACAAAGGGGGCGTAATGGCACTTAACATACCAAACTCGTTTACTACAAAAACAAAGATTGAAGCTGAGAAGTTACAAGAAAATGCTGATACACTAAAAGCATATCTAAATGGTTCTATTGCAACCGGTGACATACAAACCTCAGCATGGGCAACAACAAAACATTTTATGAAAGGTTTATATCATCCTGTTTCTAACACATACGAGATGATGACTGGTGTATTTGCCGGTCCTTCACTAACAGATTTACCTACATTCCACCCAGGTTATGCTGGTTTATTTGTATCAGATTTAAGTGATAATCCTTCTCCTGCTCCAGGATGTGGCATTAGTTTTTATTTAGATGAAGATGCAGATGTCATGCTTAAGCTTAATTTATCACCTCGAGGACTGCCAATTAATGTAGCAGGAAATGCAGACTTTTCATTGAATGTTAATTTAGATGGTACTGCAAACAACTATTCTCAGAGTTTCTTTGCTAAGGAAAAAGATTTATCACCTACAAGTGGTGCATCTTCTAATATACCAGGATTTTATAGACGTCGTTCTTATCAAGTTCATACAGTATTTCCAGTCGTAGCAGCAGGACATCATAACATACAATTATTTGCACGCTCAAATACACGTGCAATTCCACTAAAATTTTATACGTATTCAATCAGCGCCTATTACAGGGTGTAAAAAAAAGGTTATTATAGGAGGTTAACTATGGACCCAATTACTATCGGTTTACTAGCAGCAGGAGGACTGGCACGCGGAATAGGCGGAGCTATGTCGACAAGAGCTGCAGGAAAAGCCGCATTTGGTGATGCTCAACAAGAGCGATTAGCAGAATTAAGAAGACAAGAAGAAATGAACGCATTAGGCTTATCAGATGTACAAAGACAAGAATTAGGCAGAATGGTATTAGACCCTGTTCAAGCAGCTAGTCAGGAAAGACTACTACGACAACAAGCCCTATTAGGTTCTACCGGTGCATTTCAATCAGGTGACGCATTAGCAGGATTAATGAGACAACAAGAAACTGAGGCAAGACAAATGGATGCTGCTTCAAATAAACTTCTTGCTGCTGATATGGCTATGGAACAGAGACAAAGAGCAGAAATGAACGCATTAAATGCAGCTGAATCTGCTGAACAAGCTTCTAAACAAGCTGCAGTAGGTGCTTTTGTTGCTGGCTTAGGTGGTGCAGCAGATGCTGGACTACAATATCAGGCTCTACAGGATGCAACTGCTAGAAGAAATATTAGTTCGGATGAAGCTATCGACCCTGAAATACTTAAATTACTGGAGAGTTTCTAATGGCTACAAACGCACAACTATACAATACAGCTTACTTTTCTACGCATCAAGACCTTTTAAATCAAAGTATCAAACTAGCAGAAAAAGAATTTGTTACACTTGCAGATAGAATACAACTACTTGAAGGTAAAATAGCAGATTATGAAAAAGCTATTGCAACTGGTACAAACATAACTAAAGGCGGACTAAAAATTAGTGAGTCTGAAGTTACAGGAAGACTAAGAGTTCAAGAAGCACGTAGACAAAATCAAGCAAAAGAATTAACAGCTGTTGAAAAGTCTGCAGAGAAATCATTCGATATCAGTCGCTTTAATATGCCTGATGTTCGTAATACTATGCAAGCAAAGATGAGAAGTGGTGGAACAGTTACACGAGCTGTTGATGATGCAATCAATAACGTTGGCGGTAAAGGTGCAGGAAAAGACCAAGTTCAGAAGTATGTTCTTGCTAAATCAATCCTCCAATCAGCAAAATCAGCTGCTACAGCACAAGGTAAACCTTACAATGAACAAGTTTTAAGAGACCAAATTGCTAGTGGTATGGGAATCGATGGTAATGTAATGTTACTATCAGATGAAAAGATAGTGCAAAGAGTTACACAACCTAAGAAAGATGCTATCAATGAAAAATACGCAAAGATGCCAAAACTTGCTGACATCAAAGCAAAACCTGGTGACATCACAAGAATGAAAGGTGAACAGAGTGAAGCAGAAGCAAAGCTAAAAATACTCGAAGACCAAATGAAAGACCAGTATGGTGATGACGTTGACTTAGGTAAAATCATTGAAAGAGGTAGAGAAATATACTCACAGCAATATGCACCTCTCACACGTAAGCAAAGAAAAGAATTACGAAAGATGAAAACTGCTGAGAACTTATCACCTACAGCACGTACAAACTACAAAGCATATACAACAGTCAGAGACAGCGGCAAGTATATGAGCTATGTCAATACTTTATTTGATGAAGAAAACAATGAAGACAAAATAGCAATAACAGCACGCAGAATTATTGAAGGTAAGAATGCCGGCAATGAAACAGATGTTAGACAACTAGCAAGAGAATTAACAGGCTCTGAAGAAGAAGCTAACGCTGCATTAGGTGTAGCAATGCACTACTTTGTACAAAATGTAGAAACAGGACTCATACCAAACCTAGAAAAGATGGTCCAAAAAGTAGAACAAGAGTCAGATGAAAAGGCAGCACTTGATGAAGCAGCCAAAGAACAAGGTGTATCTGCTGATGCAATCCAAAGAGAAGCAGCTAAAGTTATTGCTGAAGTCAATCCAGATTTTCCTAGTGAAGCAGATGTAGAATTTGATGAGAGTGGCGGTACAATTAATCAACCAGATGCAGAACCTGCTAAGGTTGAAAAGAAAGATAGTTTCTTTGACAAGCTATTTTCAGGTCGTCTATTCCAAAAAGAAGAAGCAGCTAAACCACTACCTGAGGCACCTGTAGAAATACCTACTCAAGAAGATGTAGAATTTGATGAACGTGGTGGTATACCAGAAGTTATAGGCACTCCTCCTGTACGATTAGAACCTATCAATCAGTTAGATATAGGAACAGAAGTTAAGAAAGACCCTAACTTTAGTTATGGATATCGCTTAGAAAGAATTGCACCAAACGGTCAAAGACAATATTCTGGAACTGGAGCGATTGAAGGTAAAACAATTACACCAGCAATGCAAGAAGAAGCTGAAGCGGCTTATTTAAAAGCGCTAGAAGCAGCACAAAAGGCACAAGAAGAAGGACAGTAGAAAATGGCAACACCAACACCAGGTCTGACACCAGGCCAACAAAGTTTTTATGATGCACTTTTAATTGACGACCCTGAAGCGGCTGAAGATTTTAAGGCATCAATTCTTGCTGAACAAGCGAGAGATGCAGAGCGTGCACGACCAGCTCCAGTGTTAGAAGGCGATGTGTTCACACAACCTGATACACCTATAAACACACCAGAAACAGAATCAAGTATCACAGATGACAACGTCCAGTTTGCAGGGCCACCTTCTCCTACTGCTCCTGAAAGCTTTGATGAACAACAAAAGAGTTTTTATGAAGACTTATATCAAGATGATGTTGAAGCTGCTAATGAGTACTTGCAAGGAATATTGGCTGAACAAAAGAGAGATGCTGTTATCGATATAGATGAGACCAAATTACCTGATTTACCTCAGACTAGAAGTTTACCAGGTTTTGAGTTTGAAGGTGCACAACCACCATCTCCTCCATCATTACAATCTTTACAAGAAAACAAAGACTTAATAAAAGCAGAACAACTTATTATTCCTGGCCTGCTAGATGAAGAGCAGCGTAAAGGTTATGATGCAGCTGTGGTTCGTTATGTATCTGAAGGATTACCTGATGAGGACGCATTGGCTGCACAATTTGGTATTGAGTTTGACCAAGATTATGAACGCAAAACTGGTGAATCACCACCTGCAGAAAATGCTTTTGACCAAGCATCAAATGCATATATGCTTGATAAGCTTTCTTTTGTTCGTGAAAAGGTAGACGCATTACCAGAAACAGCACAAGATAAAGCTAAGGAACAATTCTTTGGTGTTAAATCACCTCGTAAGCCACGTGCAATCGGACAGTTTGAAGTTGAACCAACACCTGTCAGACCTGGAATGATACAAAGAAATCCACAACTAGCTGATGACATGTCGTTAAGCGAACTGGCTGACTCAGCTCTTTCACCTCAGGTTATAACAACTGCTGATGAATTAAGGAGACAGCGTGAACCGAGAAGACAAGCAAAGAAACAACTGGTCGATTCATTGGTAGCCTTTGGTGAAGAAAACGAACTAGACCCGACAGATAGAGCAGCAACAGACCAAATTCGCATAGACTTCTTTACTAGTTATAGAGATAATGTTGTTGACCAAATAATTAATGCACGATTAGGTGGTGTGGAAGGTTTATCACCTACAATGGCACCATTCTTTTATGGTTATTCTCAAGAAGAGATGGAGCAGTTGATAGAAGAAGTACAACCTGAAGCAAATGCTGTAACAAGACAAGCAATAGAAATAACATTCAGACCTATTGATACAAACAATACTGGACGAGAAGGTACACAAACATCAGTAGAAAAAGAACTAAACAAATCTTTTCCAATTAAAGAAACTATAGGTGACGTTGTTAACAGACAAGTTATCGACCCTGCAGTAGAGTTTGCAGTTGAAGGTTTCACCTCCTTAACGACAAGTAAATATGACCCTGAGTTTAGACAGGACTTATTCGAGCAAGGTATTATAGAAAATCCAGATGCCATTACAGAATCTGCAGCAATGACTGTTGTTAGAGATGTTGCAGGTTTATTAAGACTAGTCGTCAATCCAGCTGTTTCAGGTGCAGAAAACTTAGGAATAATAGATAGAAAAACACCAGAAGAAGAAGTAGAAACAATACTACCAGCAGCAAGAAGAGAATACACAGAAGAAGTTGAGTTTGATATTGCAAATCCAATTGATAGTATGCTTGACTTAGGTGATGCTTACTTGAAAGAAGTCCTAGTAGAAACTGCAACTATGCGTTCGCTTGGTAATGATTTAGGACAATTAGACTCAGCACTTTTTGGAATGATTGATGAAGACTTTGGTACTTCAGGAATGTCAGACTACCTAATTCCAGATGCAATCGTACCATCAAGAAACTTTATAGTAGGTGCTGGAACACTAGCTGAGGCTTTTATTCCAATCGGTAAAGCTGGTGCAGTTAGAGCATTAGGTGCACCAACAAAAGCAATATCAAAAGCACCAAGAGCTGCAAAGGCTGCAATCTCACAGAGAACTTTAAAACCTACATTGACAACACCAAGCAAAGGTGTTCAGGCAGCAGAAAGAGTTGGTGAAACTGCATTAGACATTATCGCTGGTGGTGGTAATCCTCTCTTCGCTACAATTAAGCTTGCATCTGATTATGCACCAGGTATCGCTAAGAAAGCTGTTGTTATGGGAAGAGCTGGAACTGATGTAGCAAAAATAGCCAGAACAATAGATAATGGTGATATCGTAGCTTCAGGTTTCAAAGGACAGAAGTTATCAAACATAGTATCAGATACTGCATCAGTCGAAGGTAAAGTACTTAACAACTTATCAGACCCGATACAAGCTTTAGAAATACGTGCAAGAGGTGGAGCAGGTGCATTAGATGATGCTTTACAAGATGGAGTTATAGGTGGTCGTGCATATGCAGCTGTTGAACAGTTGACACCAGCACAAGCAGAAAAAGCACTACAAGAAATCGTAACATCAAAAACAGAAGTTCTAAGCTCAATGGCTGAACGTGCTATGGTTGGTTCTGAAAGAGGCACATACAATTATGAAAAGGCTTTGCAAAGACGCAGAGATATTAGAGGTGCAGGTGCAGAAGAATTAACAAAGTATGGTTTGGGTGACTATGTCATGCTTACAGACAAAACTGTTGTTAAGTCAAGTTGGTTAGATGAAAACATTGACACAATAGAAAAATCATTAGTAGATACTGATGGTAAGTCTAAGTTGTTTTATACACAAGAAACACCAGCTGGTGAACTTATCTACTTTATTAAAGGTGATAACATTGCTGATGATTTAATCAATATCGCTAGAAATACTGGTGACGGTCACTTAGAAAACTTAATTAACTTCAAAGGTGGTATGGACGTTGGTGATACAATATATGTGACAAACAGATATATCGATGACATTGCTATGCAAGGTTCAGACACTGCATTTGTTGCTAGAAAAGCTAGTACATTAGAAGCAGCAGCACAACCATTAGAAAGAAGAAGCGCTGCTATCATGAGTGCAAAAGAAGTCTATAATGCATTTACTCCGACAAGTGTAAAGAAAGTAGTCGACACAGGAATTAAAAAGTTAATGAACAAACCTACTGTTCGGCAAGCACAAACAGCACAAACCTCAGCAACATCAGCTCGCTTTGCTAATCAAGTAGACGAAGGTATTGCACGATTAGAAAGAACTATGAAAGGTGCATACGGTCAGACATCAAAAAATCTTGACGTTACAGGTGTGCTAGATGAACTTTCTGGTACAGAATTTGTAGGCCTTTCAAGATTAGGTATAAACACTGCATTGACTTATGAAACAGTTTATAGACTACAAAGAAACCTTAATCTTTCTTTATCAGACATATCCAAGATGACACCTGAACAGCTTAAAAAAGCTAGAGAATTATACATAAGAAGACCAGGAAACTTGGAAGCAGGTAAGAAACTTACAAACAGAGACATATTCGAAAATTACTTAAACACAGTGTACGGAACAGACCTCAGGTCTAATGATGCTATTGCAGCACTATTAGATAGAAGAATGGCTAGAGCAGAAGTTACACCTTTTGCAGAAGCAAATGCAATAATGAAAGAAATAGAAAACATTGCACCACAACTTAAGACTAATAAAGTCAAGAATCCTGCTGATGCTATTGCTTCAATGACTGCTAACTTAGAAACACAGATGATAGTTAAACGTGCAATTAGAGAAACATTTGCTGCTGATGAAGTGGCTACTGCATCGCTTACAGTTAATGAAAGAGTGTTTGCCTTAGCTGGTTATCAAATGGACCTTGGTGAGGTTACAAAAATTGTTGAAGACTTGGCAACACTGAGATTTGGTCCGCAAAAATTATCAATCAATACAATGTCACCTACACAAATCGATGCATTCTTTGATAATCACGGTGGTTTAGCAGGAGCTTATAGAAATTATTTAAGAGATTCAGGTCCTGCTTTATATCCCGTGGGTGGGACAAGAAATGTAGTCTTGAACAAACAACAATTCCTAGCACAATTAGATGGTGGTTCTGCTAATGCAATGGCTGATTACTTAGAAGTAACAGCACTTAAAAGAGGTATTACAGTAGACGAACTTCGAAACAATTATGGTTACCAGATAAGAGAACTACTAACACCTACAAAGTTTGAAACGATAGAAGGTGTAACCAAACAAGCAGCTGCTGTTTATCCTCTAACTGCGGCTGAAAGAAAAGCGATACAGCAATATACTAGAACATTAGGTAGTTCGGATGCTAAAGCAATCAGTGATAACTTTTCTAAATTACAGAGAAACAAAGATATCTTTGAGTACTCAACAGGCATGATGAATTATATGACCAACGGTATGAGAAGAACCTTTGTATCTGGTCAGTTAGGTGGTAAGTATTTACCCAACGTTCCTTATCAAATGGAAAACTTACTTACCGCTGGACTTATTACTTATGTCACCAATCCAAAGTACATAATGACAGTATTAGGCCAGACTGCTCAGACTCCACTTGGACTCACACCCTATAGGAAACTAAGGTATATGGCAGCGGGTTCACCAGATACCATTCTGCCAGGCACCAGATTTACATATGCACAGGTATACGAAGAGTTTACACGTCGTAACTTAGGTGTGTCAAATGCTGGACTAAACTTAGGTGATTCATTCTATGCTGACCTAGCACAAGAAGCAGCTGGTTGGACTCGCTTTACAAAAGGTGTTCCAGGTTATAAAGCACTACCTGACATGTTGAAGAATGATAAAAGGTCATGGCTCGAAGGTATGTTATCTTATTTTAGAAGAGCAGGTCAAGACGTCGCAGTCGGTACAGCTGAAGCAGTTAGACCTTTCTCACCTACAATGTCACCTTATATGAAATGGGCTGATGAAACTGATAGAGCATTTAGAGAAGCAATCTTTGTTAAAGCTCTACAAAATGGTGAGAGTGTAGAAAGTGCTGCCAAATTAGCAAGAGAAGTAATGTTAGACTATGGAATGATGCCACCTTCTGCAAGACAAGGTGCTATGAAGCTTGCACTTTACATGTCATTTACATTCGCATCTTCAGCAGAGATGTTTAAGGCTATGACAACTACAAATGGTGCATTAAGAGTTGCAGCAATGGCATCATATCATAGAGATTTAAATCGTTTTTATGGAACTTATTATTCAGGTGGTACAAGAACATTAGAATCTGCATATATGCGTGAAGTACAAGACAATGAAGACGGTAAGATTGTTAATACTTACATGCGAAGTCCTTATCTTGGCAATCTACTTAATGTTGGTAAACTAATTGGATTTGGTTCAGGAATTGCACAAGGTAGAACTGAAGATACAGTACAAAGAACTAAGGAAGGATTAGCAAACTTCTTCTATATTCCAGCACTTGACTTCATAACAGAGTTAGATACTGATTATAAGCGTGGTGTATCAGGAAAACAAATGCTTCAGTTACAACAGCGTTACTATGAAATGGGTTTCTTTAACTTCAGTCCTCCTGCTATGTTTAGTTCAATGGTGTCAGACGGTGCTAATCCATACTACTTTGTTGATAGATACGATATCGAAGTTCGACCAACAGAAAAACGTGTGCCAGGTGCACCAGAGTTTGGTGGTTATCAGTATCGTTTTAGAAGTCAGGCAGGTAGAAACGCTTATTTAACTGACCAACTAATCATGGCTATAGCAGGAACTGGACGTGGTTTTAATGATTACTTCAATGCTGCTGTTATGGAAGGTTTGATTGAGGTGCCTGAAGGTACAAATCTTGGTTATCAAGGTGAATTACAGAAACCGTTTCTTACACCAGGTATGGACTACTTATTCTTGAAGGGTCGACCAGTTCGTATTCCAAAAGATTTAGAGATAGAGTATCGAGCATTGAAAGAGACAGAAAGACGTCTAATTGAGAAACGAAAGATATTTGAAAAATAAGAGGTATTAATAGGATGGCTAAAAAGAAATTATCAAAAGCAGCAGCAGCAAAGAAACGACTGAAGGTAGGTAAACCAGTTCCGTCATACAAACCAAAGAAGAAGAAGATGGTAGTTGTTATGAAGAACGGTCGCAAAAAGCTGATACATTACGGAGCGAAAGGCTTTGGCCACAATATTAGTGCAGCTGCAAGGAAATCTTTTAGAGCACGTCATGGATGTAGCAAAGCAAAAGATAGAACAACAGCAAAATACTGGGCATGCAAAGACTTATGGTCAGCATCCAGTCCAAAGAAAACTACAGGTACGAAAGGGCGTGTAGCCAAAAAGAAAACTAAAACTCGGAGGAAAAAGAAATGAGTGACGAATGTAAGAAGTGTCAATGTGACCCATGCAGATGTGAGGAATAGATATGCAGAAATTAATACAATGGATGAACGAGAATAAAATCCGTGTTGGCTTTGTTGGTATGGCCTTAGTTATTACCACTCAATACGCGACATGTACTCTAGAACCAACTGTGGAAACACCAGAACAACAACAAGTGGAGGAATAAAATGCCAGCATACAAATACAAAAGTAAGCCGATAAAGAAAAAGAAACCTGCTAAGAAGCCAATCAAAAGAAAAACTCCTAAGAGGAAGAAGAAATGAAAAAGAAAGTAAAACGTCCAGGTCTTTGGGCTAACATTAGAAAGAAAAGAGCTGCTGGAAAAAAGCCGGCTAAGAAGGGCAGTAAAGCCTATAAGTCTGCAGTGAAAGCAGGTAAGAAGATAAATGCTGCGGCTAAAAAGAAGAAGAGAAAAGGGTCAAAACGAAAAGGAAAAAAATAAGGTTATAATGAGCCCTGAGGAGGTAGATGATGGGTAAGACAGGAAAGTTTGTTCATAGAATTACAGATGCGATTAATGTCACGTTTGATAGTACCTACGGAACAGCAAAAAAAATAAGAATACAACTAAACAAAATCGACGACGGAGGCAGTAATGCTTTCAAATATCGAAGAATCTATAGTGGAAACATACAACTCGTAAGGTTAAAAGGAACGGTCAGTGGAGCAACAAGCATTATACTCAAAGGATACGAAGACGATAACGGAACTAAACTTCTGTTACCTGCTTCTCAATCTACTTTGGAAGATGCAGTTGGTGATGCAACGGTATCAGCAACATTTAAAGTCGACATATTTCACGCGGCCTCCCATGATGACCTATACCTATTTGCCAAAACAGATGCAGGGACGTTCACGGTTACTGAGGTTCAGGTCGCTTGGTTCGAATAGGAGGGTGACAGATGCCAGCAGAAACATCATTTGTCGGACCTTTTATTCCATTACAAGGTTCCGACTTAAAATCACAGGACTTAACGTCTCAAATAAATGGAGTTACCGCAACTTTTACGGTTCAAGAGTCTTTTCAGTCGATACGTATATTCGTCTTCCTAAACGGTCTATTTCAAGGACCAGCGGGGGGAACATTTATAACAGTAAACTCATCAACAACGTTCACAATCTCCGAGGTGCCGCAGACGGGAGATAACTTATCGGTGATTTATTCACCGGAAATCAAACAAAACTAGCTTAATCACAGGAGATTATCATGGCTACAATTCAAATTAGAGGCGTCCAAATTAAAAACGGTAGTATTGGACCTACCCAAATAGACTTAACCGGAACCTACGACTTCGGGTCAGGTGTACTACGTGTTGGTACTCCATCAGGCACAACTGACGTAGCAAACAAGGCATACG
>CERP01008341.1_pt1 | contig 20878 bp, 40 predicted proteins | sample 530801 | NCBI WGS metagenome assembly CERP01 (sample SAMEA2620991, study PRJEB7988) | marine metagenome | biome: marine biome (ENVO:00000447); feature: surface water layer (ENVO:00002042); material: "saline water (ENVO:00002010), including plankton (ENVO:xxxxxxxx)" | depth 5 m | reverse complement strand
CTGATGTAGAGTCATGGACGCTGGCAACAAGCCCTTCGTTTTGAAGGTCCATAGATGCCTGCACCAGTGCATAAACTTCCTCTACAGAATCTGTATCTGACAAATCTAAAGATGCAATAACATTAGTTATGTTGCCAGATGCCTCTTCAGATACTGTATTCAGATGAGATAGATTTTCTTCAGCCTCTCTTTGAGTTTTTATTTTAATATATGTAGCTTCGTTGCTTGCAACCAAAGTAGAAGCAAGACCGCCTACAATGTTTTTAAATCTAGGGGCGGCATTATCTGTAAGCTCACCAGCATATTGTGTTAAGCGATTTGAAAATTGTTTAAAACCATCTTCTTGCAACTTAGTTTCTTCAAACAGTTTTGTTGCATATGCTTGTAAATGAGTCTCAGTTTCTTTTACATATCTGCTTTCAATAACATTTTGATACGCCCTGCCAGCAATGCCGCCAAACTGCGCTGGCATTTCAAATGCTTCTGGCTTGCCAGTCTCAGGGTTAATTGCTCTAATGTTTTCTGCTGAAGCGGCTTGTGCGGCCTCCTGACCAGCTACCTCTGCACGAGATGCTAGTTCCTTATAAGAGCCAGAAATGAGGCTATCAGCAAAATCTCTAATGCGTTTAGCAGAGCCTTCACTGCCAGTAGACTCTCTAACAACACCAATCCCTTGTGTAGAAAATCTTCTCTTTTCTCTTATAACAGCCATTTACTTTTCCTAATCAAAATAACCATCAACTTTATATTGCTGGTATCTAAACATACCAGATGCAACAGAAGACCCAGCACCAAGTAACGCACCTGTATATGCGTTTTGTGCGCGTAGCGATGAGTATTGCATCCTAGCGTTATCTTGCCCTTGAGTTAATATGCTTTGAGTTTGTATCTCTTGAACGTCCTGATTGCCAATGTCTCTTTGTCTTTGCAAGAAAGCCTTTAGGCTTCTATCCGATACATCTCTATTTAATTTTCCAAGAACAAACGCTCTGTTCATGCTTTCATGCGAGTCTAATGTTCTAAGCCTAGCATTAGATTCTTTACGAGCATTGATTTTATCTTGCTCCATTTTTTGCGTAAGCTGTTGTTGTTGAAACTTTTCCTGACCAACTTCATCTCTACCTTCTGATAATGAAGAGTAAATACTGAGTGCAGTACCAGCCATTTGCAAATATTGCATCATTAGAAGGATACCTCCGCAATCAATCCATTAACCTGTAGTGACAAAGGTGCTGTCTGAGTTATTTTTACTGTAGGGTCTTTGCTATAACCCAACAATCTAAACTCATGCTTACCTGTTACAGCATTTCTTCCTAAACTTAAATCGTCTGTTACCTGTCTAATGACAAGGTTTTTAGCATTAACAGATGCTGACAAAGTATTAACCAAATCTAGTATAACACGATTTACTCTTCTTGGATTCCCTGTTAATGGGCCGCCAACAACCTGTGCATCAACAGGAAGAGTCTCAGCCTCTACATTAAATGAATAACCTATTTCACCAGACGTTATTTGTTGAACAGCAGAAACATCCACTAATCCAGCGGCAACAGTAAACGCACCTAAAAAGTTATCTCCATTTACAACCGATACAACAGCACCATTTGCAAAATGAGCAGACACATCAAATACACCTACCTTACTTTGGTTTGTTGTAGCAAGCCTTGTTGCGTCAGATGTTGCAACAGACAATGCGCCACCAGCAGTAGGTGATGTTTCTGTAATTGTAACTACATTTGACGCAGGATTAGACACAGTAAAGTCAGCATGTGCATTAACAGCTGTAAATATATTATCCGCTGTTGTATCGTTGCTTTCATTGGGCCGCCAGTTTAGTGCGCCAGAAGGGGCGTCTCCACTAATGGCTTCCGAAGTAAAGACCACAGTTGCACCGTTACTTTTAGTAAATGTAATCGTAGTGCCAACAGCTATGTTTGCATAATCGGTTACAGTAATTGTACAGGTAGATGCCGCGCCAAGACTTCCATCAAATGTATTTGAAAAGTCTAAATTAAGAGATGAGTTAAACTCAGTAAGAATAAACTTCTGAGTGCCATCGCCTTTATCATACTGACCTACAAGAAACACTCTATCGTCTACTGTGCAAATAGAATGAAACTTACCGTTAGTTGTAAACTGTGACCATCCTGCACGTTGCTCAGTTCTGTTGGAGGTAAACAAAGCTATCGTACCGTCCTTGTTTAAAATAAACGCATAGGACTCTGGACGATTAATTGCACCACGCAGAATGGTCATTTGAACTGGGTCATTTATTAAATGAGCAGAAAGCTGGCTAATTGCGGTAGACACATACGCCGCTTCTGCGTCTGAATAAATGTACTCTCTAATAACAGAGCCATTCTTCTGTGCGTATATAGTCGCACCATCTAATGACTCCGGCTTTGCAAAGCTAGAACCATAAGGTGTTTGTCTTTTGATTTGTGCATTTGTTGCAGTGATTGGCTTTTCGCTAAATGCAGGGATATATAGCTCTGAAGTGCTTGTAAAGATTTGCAAGTCTCTGTTTGAGACAATATGTTTAATGCTATTAATCTCACCAATACTTGCTGTTAAATCAAGAGCGTCATCATCTTCTGCTTTGCCAACATCAAAGTTAAAGTAATCACCTGTTCTACTTGCCCATATACCATCAGGCTGAGTAGGGGTGCCGCCAAACCACAAACGATTCTCATGAAAAGTTACAGCCGCAGGAAACCCTCTAAGTGCGCTATATGACTGCTCTTCCCATTGAGTTGTGGGTGCGTGTGTTTCAATCTTAGGAGTACCGCCACCAACAGTAGAACTATTTGCATTTGAGCCAGCAGTTACAACAAATACATTTTCACTAACCACATCTTGAACTGACTCTGTGCCATTAATTTGATTTGCAGAAATACCTCCAACACCCCCAGCATGACTTATAATAACAGAGTCGCCAGTGCTTAATCCATGACCAACCATAGTTATTTCTATATCAGCAATGCCATCAGTTGTTTCTATTGCATCAGAATCAAGATGAACTTCCAGTTTATCAGAAATATTTCCTGTAGCTTGGGTAGCAGACTGAACAGATGTTATAAGTATTTCTTGTCCGTGATATCGTATTACAACACCCACATGCAAAGAGCTTGTATAGTTACCACTCCCGTCAGCACTGCCTGTTATATCCCAATACGCCGATGATGTTGTTAATGTTGCGCCTGTTCCACTTGTCTTTGATGGGTCAAGAGTTACATCCGTACCATGAAAGGAATAGTATGGCTGGAAAATATAGTTATCATCCGTGTCTGAGATAAAAGAAAACGTGCTAACTTCAAAATCATTAAGGCTAGTGCGAGTTAGCTTTCTAATCATAAATGACTGATGAGCTAAAAACATTACATCGCCAGATTGAGCAAAGGTAATCTCATCAAGTATGCTGTCTGTAATTGGCAGTGCCGCAGAGCTTGTGTCTTGAGTAATGGTTTCTACTAAAGATATATCGCCTGTAGATGGGTCTATTTTAAAACACCGTATCTTAGCATTTTCTAATGATATTACATATCTTTCATCATCAGAAAATATAAAAGGAACAAGCCTTATTTGCTGTCTCTTTGATGTATCTACAGTTGTGTCAAACTCATATATCTTTTCTGTGCCAAACCTTTTGAGGATTCCACCTTCATTTCTTATGAAAAAGTTTTCTAATTTTTTTGCGGCGTTAGCGTACACCTTAGTATCAGTCCTAGACAACATAGAAGGACTGACTTCACCGTACTGAAAGTTAGATAAGGGAACTCTAATCCTAGCCATTAACTGCGCCTATTACTAATAAACCTCGATGTTGATAGCTTTCTAGCTGTCTGCTGTTGCGAATCAAGACTTCTTGCCTTTGCCATAGCAGACATAGCTTGCTTCTCCATTAAAGCCGCAAGAGTTGCATCTCTTGCAATTGATGTAGCAAACACCATAGCTAATGCGTACTCAACAGATATAGTAAAATAAGAAGGCCAGTCTACTTCGTTAGCCCTGTAAGAAAAATCGAGAACAACTTGGTCAGACGTATCTGTATCTGAATACAATTTATCTCCGTAAATTTGGTAATCTATAAACGCATCATTTACAGTTGCCGCATGAACCATAAGATACCCAGATGGTAGCTGATATGCTCGTTCATAACGTCCTGTAGGTGCGTCTGTTAATAAGTTTAATACAGCCTGATTAGTTGCAAATCTCCATCTGGTATTAACCAAAGAAGTTCTAGCAACGTCCTCATACATATTTACCGAGACAAGAGCCTCGGTTGTTCCATCATCAAAAGATGTGATTGGTTCCGCGCCTATAAGTATCAGTGCGCGAGAACATATATCAATCGGTGTATTAGCGTGTGTGCTACTAACTGCCATATGCGGTTAGGGGAGGTAAGTTAATACCTTGACCTCCCCTACTCCTTTAGTCTGAGTCTGTAACTGTAATTGCCGTACCATCGGCAATGTCAACGACAGAGCCAGTGTTAGACAATACAGTAGAGATAGCTAAAGTCGGTGCGTTGTTGTCATAAACAAAAACAACATCGCCAACATTCATCATGCCAGCCGCATCGTTAAAGTATCCAGAAGCGCGAACAACAGAAAGGGCATCTACTGATGAGTAAAACCAAATGTTGTAACCGCCACCACCCGCCATGCGAGTAAGACCAGAAGCTCCATAAGCCATTTCTTAACCCTCCTAGTTGTTGTCCAGAACTTCGTAGATGCCGTTATCATCGATAACGACAGCACCCATAGACATCATTGATGTCGCAAGGTGTGCTACTTTTTCTGGTACATAGTTGAGTTCAGTTGAAACGTCAGAGTTGACACCAAGACCAATAGACGATGTGTGGTAAGCAATATTCTTACCAGCAGTAATCGCTGATGTTGAGAAAATCTTGAAGCCTAGAAACTCTTTCATGCTCATGCCGCCAGCATACGGAAGATTCTGTTCGCCAACAAAGTCGCTAGAAGCAAACTCTGTAATTGCAAACAAATCTGCATATCCTTTTGGATGCATTGCTAAGTAACGCTGACCGTCTTCTGGAATGTCTGCTGAACCAAATGTTTCAAACAGTGATAATAGGTCAGCTTTTTCAAGAGCAGAACTAGCATCATGAATCTGTGTTGAGTTGGCACCAGCGTCCATTGCTGTGTAGAGGATTTCATCAGTCTTACGACCAAGTGCGGCGGCAGATGACTGAGCCACAGCTTGACGTTCGTTGATGTTAATCTTCAGTTCATCTAACTTATCGATGTACTCAGCGGCATAAAAGTCAGCCATTGTTGCTTCAACGGTTGAGTGATTCAATTCCATTGGAGTCACATTACCGTTACGAGATTTAGTAGAGGCAGTGCCTGTACCAATTTTTTGGAAACGAACAGTCGAACCTGTCACATTGTTTGCCATACGCACAGTGTTCCGCAGTTTAGAACCCATGCGCTGATAAGCCATGTGTACTTCAGATTCAAACTGTTTAATAAAGGCGGTATCAATTGTATTTGCCATTTTACAGTCTTTCTGAAAAAGTTAAAGTTTCTGCGGTTGTCTGCTTGGCATCCTCACTGCGAGTATCCTTGCGGGTCGCTCAGTGCGTTACAGGCCGTTTTGTTAGATAGTAAACATTATTTTCTGAATTAATGCAACGAACAAATCTAACCATGGTGTGACCAGACACTTCATACATATTAGTATCAACTTGGAATCCGCACCACTGAAGCCACATTATTGTATGCTCATGGTCAACTGGCACATAGTTTTCTATGCTTTCATACTGTGCCTGTAAAAGATTTATAACCCTTTTACACCCCCGTAAAAAGCCCATAAAATTATCTTCAATCGATGACGAGCCAAGCATCCAAACCCTAGCAGTTTTAGAATCTACAGGCACAGTGCCGCACATTGCTATTACTTCATCATCAAACTTTAATGTATATGTAACTGCGTTAAACGTATCAAATGGGTCTGTAAGAGCGTACTCAGGGGTCATCCCGTGTATGTAACACTCTCTAATATCTTCAATTCTAAGGTTGTCTTTAAGATAATCAGCATGTTCAAGCCGACCCTCCACTAAAGAGAGTCGGTCTTTTTTCATTAGTTCAATTTCCATAGATGCGCTTAAAGCCTTCTTCTACTTGGCGCACATAGTTTTGGTCACGCTTTGCAGGGTTATGATACCTGTCATCAAGCATCATTTGCTTTAATTCAGCTTCATTTGTTTGCGAAGATGGCATCTGGTCTGAAGATGGCCCTGATTGTTTTACGGCACCCATCATTGTTTCCAATGCCATAACACCTTCCGCCGTTTCACACATACGCTCAATTGCGCCTAACTGTTCTTCTGGGAAAAATTGATTAGCAAACAAAGACACAGCTTCTGTCCTTGCAGATGCATTGTCACCCAGCTTTCCAACTTCTTCATCATAATCAGGGACATCAGCATTAAGAGCTTCAGTGTACATTTTAATGCCTTCAGAAAACTCTTCTTGATTGAAGCCATTTTCAAAAGAATGATTAGCCCACCACTGCAATAGTTCGTTATCAGCAGCTAGTTCATCGTCTATTCCTTCTGGCAATTCATAATCACCTACTGAATCTGGACGATTAGCATATGCTTCTTTTTCCATTTCTTCCATAAAGTTAGCGCGAATGTCTTCTTCTTTTTGCCCTAACTTACTTTCAAGAGAAGAGTATGCGCTTGCTAAATCTTCTGCTTTAGTAAACTTTTCTGGTAGCCACTCAGGACGCTCAACCGCAATCTCACTCTGGACTGCTTCTGTTGGTTCAACACCTTCGGCTTGAGATTCTTCATTCATTATCTTTTACCTTATGTGCGTGATTGATGCGTTGTTCTATAACGCCAACGATATATCGCTGACCTTCCATGTGGCGTAGGTGTGCATCAGAAACACCAGCACCATTAACTGATTCTATTGTGATTGAGCGTAAGTATTTTAGAACTTCTCGACCTAGTTCTGTTTTGAACAAGGCGGCAACATCTAAAGATATTTTATTGTCTACAGTTACTGACCTCTCATATCCATCAAGACTGAGATGTTTAGCCACTAAGCTACTCCTGTGGTGGTGGTTGAGTCATTTGCTGTTGCATCATCATTTGTTGCTGTTGTTGCTGTTGCGCCATTTGTTGCGCCATTTGAACAAGCTGTTGTCGTTCATTCAAATCTCTTATTAAATTATCAGGAACACCAAACTTCTTTGCTAGATACACAGCAGTTTCTTCTGAGTTAATCAGTATGTTTGTTAGCTCTGGGCCAAAGCGACCCTGTACCAACTCAAGGAAGCGAGACACAGATGTAATATCTGAGTTTGCTTGTGCTTGAGCAAGAGGAGAAACAGAACGAACTTTAACTTCTCTGCCATTAATAGTAGGCAACTCAATACGCCCTTGTTTCTTCAGTATGTAAACTACACGCTGTAAAACAGGTTGCACTAACTCAGCTTGCAATCTGCCAAAAGCAGAGCCGATGCGTCTTGATAAGTCAGCCATGCGTTCTGCAATCTCTGTTGCAGATGCAGGAGTTCTATCAGGATTACCAAGCATATCATTATACAATGCACGTTTAATATTTAAACGCATATCGCTTAACACAAGGTTAGCAACATCAAAGCTACCAGCGGCACGAACAGGTTGCAAGCCAGCAGAACCAGCCGCTTTTGGGATTACAGTCCCCGGAACGAGATTGATTGTGTCAGGGTTTACAACGCCATCATCGTCCATTTGATAGATGCCAGAGATAGCCATCTGAGCGTTTTCTAATATCAACTCAATGGTGAGATTAGTTGTTTTAATTGCACTCAAGGCATTGATTAGTGGGCCTCTGCCATAGATTTCTCCACTACACTTAGACCAGCGAAAACATATAAAAGGGTTAGAGCCAACACCAGTATATGACTCAGATACAATTGTTTCACCAATCCCACACTCAATAGCATAAAAGAAATATGCTTCTTCGTTTACCTTGGTGTAATCTCTGCACACTACCTCAAGTATCTTTGTCTTTTCTTCTGGCGCACGAGATATCTTGTCAGCAAGTTTGCTAGATATATTGGCCTTCTTGTAAAGAATAGATATATCAGAGTTACGAACCTGACGCTCACGATACACATGGTCAATGCGGTCATCAGGGCCACTATCCAATACTACCTGTGGTAACGGTATTGCAGAAAACATTACAGGATGTATTGCGTCACCTTCTGACACTGACAATACGCCAGTACCAACAGCTAAATCCATAAAGGATTCATGCACTTCCTGTCCAAAGTTAGAGTTCTGTATTACCTCAAAGACGTAATCAGTTACTTCATCCAACTCATTATTGATTTCATCGCGGTTTTCAGTCGGGACTTCAGAGCCAGCCGTAAAGTCAGCCCAACGAGCAAAATTGGGAACAAGACCTTGCTGTAGCCTAGACGCAAACTCTTGAACGCCAACCACCGCAGTTTCGTCAAATATCTTGTCATCGCGCCTTTGACCAGCCGCTTCATAATAGAAAGACTCTCTTTGAGGGAGGGCATATTCATAACACTCTTCAAATAAATCAACAAAGTTTTGACGATGATTTTTTGCTGTTTCATATTTCTTTAGATATGATTTAGCAATTTTATCTGCGCCGCTTGCAATCATGTTGGGTGAATTATAAATCATTACTTAAGGTACTCATTGTAGAAACCAGCACCGCCACGGCTACTTGTTATCAAAGAGCGTCTGCCCCTGCCACCGCGAAGTCTACGGAACGCCTCATCTACAGCTTCCATTTTTCGTGACTTAGCTTCATCAGTAGCTTGTTCCTTTTGTTCTTTTTGTTCAGCCTCAATCGCTGGGTCAGGCGTTGGTGCCGCTGGTCTTTTTGGCTTCATTGGGCCTACACACATAACAAACTCCTACATTCTTGACCATAAACCTTGGCGGTTTCTGGCTTTGGGCTTTCTTGCAAACACATCGTACTCTTTTTTAGCATTAAAAGACTGCAATGGTTTATGGTTAGAAATTAACTGCCTTCCCTCTCCCGCACCTAACATAAGGTACTGAAGAGCGTCATGGATATGAGAGTACATATTTTTTTCTGGTTTGTCAGCATATCTCTCACCAGACACTTCCATACGCTTATACTGATACCCGCCCTCAAAGCCTTTAATCAAGCTAGGACAACGCCTATCAACTAAGAAAGCAGACTTACCATCTGCCATTTTATTTAACGCTTGTGACACAGATTCCAGTCTTAGGTCAACAGAATTAGATGGTGCTGGCAATGCTCTTAGTCCTGCACCGCGCATAATTTGGAATGGTGTAGTCTCATCTGTTTGTGCGCGAAAGTCACCAGCAGGGTCGCCAAATATATGAACATCTACATGAGGAAACCTTGTAGCAATTTCTTGCCGCAGTAGTTCTGAAAACCTAACAATACCCATATCAATGGCAACAATCTCAGACTGTATGAGCCATCTACCCCGAACCTTTTGTCCAAACACAGCCGCTGGTGTAAGCCCAAAGTCAATGCCGATATATACTGGCACACCCTCTGCAATAGGTATTTCTTCTTTTGCAACATGCATCTCAGGCACAAAGCTAGGATATACAGGCTTGCCATCTTGGATTGAGCCTAGTCTGTTCATTACATAAACATCAATCCAACTTTTAGTCTTACCTCTAATGAGATTAGAGTAATAAGACTTGAGCATGTGCTTTTGATTCTCAGCGTCTTTATTATCTTTGTAATCAAGCACACTGCCTTCTTTATCAGTCTGCTCAATCATTGCAGGGGGCTGTGTGTAGAAAGACCAGTTATCAGGTTTAACAAGCATCTTTGCTTGTTCTCTTGGAATGTGGTCAGGGATAGGAACTTCGCCAGACATGATGGGCCACCAGTGGTCTTCTTCGGGGGCATTAGTATCGGCTATTACGCCTGACCATGATGGCCCACCTTCCCGCATAGACGGGAATCTTCCGACACGCATAGTACATGCATCAATAATAGACTTAGGAACTTCTCTGGCTTCGTTAATCCAGATGCCAGTAAGTTCTAATGAAAGGAGTTTCTTAACATCTTCTGGCCTATCAAGTGCCAAAAATAAAACTTCGAGGTCCAAATCTGCTTGCTTGATATGATGTGTAAACGGAACTGACCAATGAAACTTACCCCACTGGTCTTCTGGGAACCAGTCGAGCCACGTTTTAATTGTGGTCGTTCTAAGCTGTGGGTTTGTATTTCTAATAATCGCCCAACGACTACGCCTAACACCTTCTTTATTTTTCTCCTGCATTAAGGCTCTGCGAAACACTTCGATGCAACAGCCAACAGATTTGCCAGAACCAACAGGCCCACGGATTCCACGGAAGAACGTATCGTCCTTCATAAACTCTTTTAATGTTGCGCCATCAGGCTTGTAACTAAAGTTGGTCAACTTTGTGGTCTACTCCAAACTTAATCATTCGCTCAACAACTTCTGGCCCTATGGTAGAAATAACTTTGTCGGCTTCTCTGTCTGTGCAGAACTGCTCTGGGTGATGAGCAAGATGAACTTTCTTAACAATGGTTCTAAGAAGATGTCTGTCATCTTTAGTAATTGTATGCATAAAACTCATGTGCGGTGTGCCTTTGTTTTCTTGGCAACGTCTTTAGGTTGCTTAGAGAACTGCTTGCCCTTACGAAGAGCCGCTCTCTTAGCGCGGGTAGACCTAGAATACTCAGAGGCCGATAAAGATTTTATAGCCGATTCTGGAAGGTAACGCTCACCTGTAGCTTCGCTACCTTGTGTGCTAGGCTTGCCAGACTTAGTGCGCCATTTCTGTCTAGTCCATGCGCGTAATGACTTCTGTGGGGCTTTCATTACTGACCTTTAGACTTTAGGTACTGCATGTAAAGACTGTGCATCTTTATTGTCGGTAGCTTGTCAATGTTGATGTTCTTGTTATTTGCATAACTCTTAAAGCCAGCATCACCAGCCATAGCCCTAACATCACCGCTTGATACTTTGATAAGTGATTTGTTCATAATTAACTATCCTATCCTTCCAAGCCCATACGGATGTCGCGCTTCACAGCACCATCAATCCAATTTCTGTAACGCCTTATCATTCTTCTTTTGCCCATATTGTCGGCACGATTCCATGCATTTGGAAATCTGCGCTTTACAATCGATAAAGCAAGTTCTGTGTCACCCTTTAAGCCAATTTTTTTCAACAATGATTTTGGTGTCTTTAAGGCATTTTCTTTTGTAAAAGCTAACTCTTTAGTTTTGCTTTCTGGTTTTTTTGGTGCTTGTTTCATGATGTGTAACCTCCGCCAGCTTTCTTATAAAGCAGTGCTAGTCTTTGGGCTTTTCTTGCTGACCACTGACCGCTTGCCCCGCCCTTTGCTTCTCTTTTCACTTGGTTGAACAACCTCTTTCGCAGGGCTGGCTTCGTGTAATTTCCCGCCGCATTCACCGCCATCTTCAATCTCCTCTAGCCTCTTAGAGTGTTTAGTGTAAGTAGCACCAGACAAGATACGTCCATCTGGTGTTTTGATTGTTGGCCCGTCATACGGTGTGCCATCCCTAAACTGATACTTAATCATTTTTAGCCTTCTTTGTTTTGATAAGAGACTTGGCTTTCTTAGCCGCCTTCATACCAGCTTTGGTGTATGGATACTTCTTCCCAGCTACATTTGGCATTGTTATTTGTCTCCCAATCCAAGGTCAGAACCTTCGCCAGCAGGTGTTGATGAAAATGCAGATATAAATGCACCAACCGCAGGGATGCCTCTGAGTCCAACAAACTTTGCAAGTTGCAACAAAGTTTTTGATTTTTTGCCATTAACAATGCTTTTTTGATTTGAAAGATGGGCGTTTTTAATAGCTTTTTCACGCTTATTTATATCTGCGTTACTAATTTTTCTTAGCTCTTCTATTCTTCTTTTAGCCTTTAATTTTGCGGCGGCTCTTATCGCATGATTCTTAGCTGGTGAATTTTTCTTTTTACTTGCAAGCTTACCAGCGGCAAGGGTTGCACCAACAGCCGTTGCTCCGCCACCAGCAAGAACAGCCTTTGCTCTTGGGTCTGTAACTCTACCATCCATATTATGCTTTGTCCTTTTTTGCTTTGTTGCGTTTACTTATTGCCCTAGCCTTGGCTCTGGCATCAGCCTTTGATGAAGCACCCCACACCTGTAAGGACTTCAATAAACGAGTAGGCTTACCCTTCTCATCACGTTCTGGCCCCCTAGCATTACCCATCCTTGCTAAGAACGAAGCTCTACGAGGATTGTCACCAGCCTTAACAGGTGGCTTCATGCCAGTGCCTGCACGACCCCTAGCATTAAGACCCCCTTCTGGGTTCTTACCTTCCTTGCGTGTCCATGCTGGTGGCCTTCTGCTCATGCCAAGTAACTCCCGCCGTAAGCGTCATTCGATGTACCACGACCAGTGCCAAAAGAAGTTCCACCAGTAGTAGGGGTGCCACTAGGATTCTCATCACTCTGACCACCGCTATAAATAAGACTCTTAGCTTTATTCTTGGCCTTGGCCCTACGAGCGTTCTCTTTCTTGTCAGCCTCACTCAAATCAAACTTGCTAACAATAGGGTCTTGACTTGTATCCTCAACCTTTGGAACAGCAGGCGAAGCTGAAGCAGGACTACCAACACACATGACGGACTTCTCCACATAAAAAAATACAGCCGTTTTACCGACTGTACTATAACGAACCTTTTTTGGCTATAATGTTTGTGAAGGACTACTAGTGACAGACACTGCCCGACTTTTGACCCCACCCCCGTATCATAGGGATATTGCCTGCGGCGCTTTTCTCGCGCTTGTGCACGAGCGAGCTACTACTTAGCTCGTCACAACTAAAGCATCGCGTAGCGATTCCTCAGCCGAGGTCAATGCTTACCTTAATCTCTCCAGCGTGTAGGTGTAGTTGCTTATCGGGCGGCTTGAAGCCCGCCCTATCTAGTATGTCTTTGCTCGCTTCGAGCTGGACATACTCAGACTTAGCACCTCGTGCTAAGCCTAGCAACTTCGCCGCCGCTGTCGTAGCATTCAGACCGAGGCTCTCCCCAATCCGTGACATCATATACTGCTGGACATGCGGCAAGCGCAAAGCCTTACTGGCTGTCACTCTACCAGCCTCGCCCTCGGCGTATCCGGCTTTGCCAGCCGCATCCTTGATAGTACAACCCTCTGCTACGAGCGTATCCACCAAAGCTGTTTGTTTGGATGTTAGTTTTGTTACATCTAATGTCATGTGATATCCTTGAAGAACCCCCCCGTAGCCCCCCCTTTATGACATCGCTTGAAATGGCTTGTCAACTGACAAAGAGTGAGAGGACGTTTCGCGTCCTCGCTTGGCATAAGCCAAGCCTTGTTTGTTGGCATCAAATGAGCGATGGCATAAGACCTCTTATTCTGGCGAGGATGCCCAGCTGTGCCTGCGATTAGCAGGAAGCCGGGCATCATCAGGCAGTGCCATCAGTGCTGTAAGAGCAACTTACATTAAATGCTAAACTCCATCCTTACACATGAACATCACTAACTTCATAGCCATCATCTAGCATCAGTCCTGCAACTTTGCCGTTTAACATCTGTGCTATCTCCCAGCTAATCCAGTTGTGGGACGGGGTATCAAGCCTCTCTGTTAATTGACTGGCGAAGACATTCGTTATCATCCCCTCTATAAAAGGCCCGCTAAAAGGACTGCCATTGTCAAATCGGCAAGGGCAGGTCTTGCTTGGTGCCGATTGAGTCGTCTTCTCCATACCTAGCTCTCCTAAGTAGTGAATGGAGAGTTCGATCCTGCGCCAAATTACCTCATCTGAAACATAGTCTAGCTATGCCATCAAATGCTTCCGTCTGCATGACATCTCGCCAGTGCGAGATGGATTAATTGTTTAGGGCTAATCGCCCATGCCACGTTCGTGTGCTCATTTGACAACATAGCTAGACGATGTTGCAGTGGGTAACATAAGGCGCAGGATAGTCCTCGCCATTAACTAGGAGAACTAGATATGTCAAAGACAACTAAATCAACACCGTCAATCCCTACCCTTGCCGATTTGAAAATGGCAGTGATTAACTTTCATAAAGGTGATGCTAACGAATATCTTCGCCAGTCAATCGCCAGAGATTCTTGTTACACATCCCACAACAGTCTCAACTGGAAGCTAGAACAGATGTCAAAAGTCAAAGAAGAGATTGCAGTTCTAATGCCAGATGAAGGCAATGAAGTAACTGATGTGAGTCTCATGCGTAAGGTTGAAATTTATCATTCAATGCAAGATGAACTTGTATCACTTCAGTTACGGCATGATGCTGACCTTGAGTGCTTCAAGCAAATCACAGGCGAAATCTGGTATCCCCGCCCGAAGAAGAAGGCTGATACCAACGCCACATTTAAAGCCGCCAAAGCAATCCTTGGCTAACACCAAGCGGGAGGACGCGAAAGCGTTCTCTCGCTCTTTTTGTAGGAGAATTAAAATGTCTAAATGTAAAGGTTGTGATTCAAAGGAAACACCAACTCATTCAATAGATGAAGATGGTGAGCGTTTATGTGTTCTATGTTATTTCGAAGCTACTCCTTTAACTCAATCAGATTTAGATGAGTTAGAATTATACTCCAAAATGCATAAAGAAGGTTGAATCATTTCACTATATGTAGTATCGTTAATACAGGGAGAATATCATGTACATATTGAACGCTATTGGTGTCTCGTTAGTCCTCGTATATATAGTATCGTGGACTAATGCATTCGTATTGGTCACTGGAAATAATCAATTAACTATCTGGTATTGGATTTATTACTTGGGAGAAAAGTTCAATGCGTGAATACACAATCACATTAACAAGAAAGGAAATCGAAACTATCAAGACAGCGTGTGACTTCTGGATTCTGAATCAAACTCAAACAGATGAGTGGCTTTGGATACGCAGAAGAAACATCATTGAAAATATCATTATGAATATCGAGCAAAAGTTCGATGAAATTTTTGTCAACAAACGGAGAACAAAATGAACGACATGACTTTACTTACAAACAGCTGGGACTTTCCAGTTGAAACTGTTGAACTAACAGCTAGCAAAGTTGGTGACTGTAACTTGTATAATGTGCCAGCATCAATGGCGCGTGGCATTATGCGTACAGATACCAATGAAATGCTTGGTGTTCATGGCTCTAAGTACAGAGCAATCAAACATGATGACGTTGTGAACAGTATCTTTGACGCGATATCGTCTGCCAATATATCAAAAGATTTCAATCATAAAATTGAAGTGTTTGATAATGGCGCGAAGATGCGTGGCACAATAGACTTCGATGACTTGGTAATTGCACCAGCACTCAATGACCATATCAAGTTTCAGATTATATTCTTCAATAGTTATGATGGAAGCTGGTCGTTTGGACAGCAAGCACAGGGCTTGCGTTTATGGTGCCTCAACGGATGCACAACACCTGACACTATTGCTAAGACAATGGCAAAACATACAACCAATGTAAATGTAACAGCATCAGCCAGCAAGATAGAAGCTGGTCTTGATTCGTTCTTTAATTCTAAGAGTAAGTATCAACAATGGATGCAAGAAAAACTAGAGCATGAAACAGCAGAGCGTTTCTTCAAAGCAACACTAGCTAAAGTAAAGACACCGCAAACCAAAGACAAATGGAACAACAAGCAACTAGATTCGCTGATGTCTTGTTGGCGTAAAGAAAGCAGGGTACTCGGCAACAACAAGTGGGCTTTATATAATGCTTGCACCTACTGGGCAACGCATACAAATGAATCAAGCTCACCTGCTAACACACGCAGACTGCGCGAGAATCAACTCGCAAAGTTCTTACCAACATTGGAGATGGCGTAATGCAAATAGCATTTATCAGACAAGTAGAAGAAGCACTGACTCAACTCACACTGCTTGCAGACAGAGCTAATGATGAGGACAGCCAGTTCAAACACAGGATACTAATGGCAAGAGACTCAATACTTCACGTGTCACATACCTATCACGAAGTATTAGCTAGAGACATTAGCGAAGACGAAGCATATCAACCACCACTCAAGGAGATAAAGTAATGATTACTTACACAAAATCAAAAGATGTTCCCGTCCCTTCACATAGAAGGGGCAGGCAACCACTGTATGATTTCCCTAAATTAAGAAAAGGAGAATCATTCTTTGTTCAAACAGAAAGCGAAAGAAACGCTTATCGTAAAATAGCAAAGCGAGACATGATTAAAATAGTTACACGAACAGAGCGTGACGGATACAGAATATGGAGAGCAAAGTAATGTCACTAATGCAACAGCGTCACTTTGAATATCTCGCTGATGAGGTCGCCCCCTTGATGGGGTGGCCGAGTCAGATTGTCGAGATGGCAAACCGACTCAAGAAAACCAACCCTCGTTTCAACAAAGAAAAGTTTCTCAAGAGAGCAGTAGATGCATGGGAGCAGGCAAATCCAATGCCTGATATAGAAGATGAAATATCAATCTGATTCACAGGCAACAGTCTTGTCTGAAGAATATTATGAGTGCAACGAATGTGGAGCAACTTATGAATCCTACTCACTTCTTAATCATATTGACGATACTAGCGGCGGTTTTTGTTATCGTTGCAACTCATCAGACATTGAACCTTTAACACAAGTTACAGTTTATCAAGAGCTATATGTAAGGCAATCAGGATGCCCGATTGAAACAGCATTAGAACTTGATGAATGGAAAGTTAGAAACTCAATAATCAGACTCAAGGGAGACACAAAATGAACGACCTGTTTGACACGCCAGCATACAAGCTGGCTAGAAAAAATGACCCAGAAACCAGCAAGCAATCAGCAGAACAGTTGGATGTAAACTATTGGGAAAAGAAAGTGTTGGAAACAATCAAAGCATTTGGAGAAGTTGGCTGCATTTCAGATGATGTATTACACGCTATGTCCGAAGCAAGATACAGCACAGTCACAGCTAGATACAAACAACTCAAAGAAAAGAATCTTGTTAAAATAGACCATCGCAAACGCAAAGCTGATAGCGGCAGACAGCAATTTATTATGTGGGCCACTGAATATTATCGGGAGGATATCAATGCGTTGCCCGAAGTGTCGTGAATCAACACAGGTATTAGACTCAAGACCAGATAAAAAAACTGTAAACCGTAAACGCAAATGTCTTAAGTGTGAGTATCGTTTCAGTACAATCGAGAGGCTGGCTGAAGCCCCGCGAAAGCGTAAGCCATCCTCTCGTTTAGCTACAGGTAATAAGTTTAAATCTACAATAAGCAAGTCAGACACATATGACAGACAAGAAATGTGGTCAGAAGATTTGACTGATGCTGAATTGGAAGCGATGATTTACAGCGGAGGAGGCGATGGAGAATCAATATGAATACATGGTCTATCAACTCATTAACAAGAGAAGGGAGCTAAACATATCGCAAGAAGAATTGTCTTTTACTATTGGCTGTTCAAAAGATTTAGTCAGCAAGTGGGAAAGATTTATAAGACAACCTTCTGGTTTTATGCTTGGCTGTTGGGTGCAATCACTTGGCTTACAAATCCAAATCACAGAGAGGCGCAAAGAAAGCTAGACGCAAAGTATCAGTAGACCGCAAAGGCAAGCCTGCCTTGTGTGAAAAATGTAAAACAATTCAATTGTGGTTTGTTGTTCTCGCAAGCGGGTCAACATACTGCACAGACTGTATGGAGTATTACGGATGGCAACATCTCAGCGCAGAAAAGGAAGCTATCACGAAACAAAAGTTGTCGACTGGCTCAAAGAAATCGGCTTCAAAGCGAAGAAGCAACCGCTCTCTGGGCAATTGGGAGGAGAATATAGAGGCGACATCCTCATCGAAATCGGGGGAAGAGAACTGGTGGTGGAAGTAAAATACAGAGATGGTGGTTCATTCCCCAGCCCCTTCACTGTGTTAGACCAGAGAGATATTGCTATCTACAAAAGAAAGACTGGCGAACCAAAATCAATAGTCATCATGGATGGAGATATCTTTGAGAAAGACATTGCGCCATTGCTTCTTGGTGGCGGTGAGAAAAAACAACGCTTGCAACGCCAGCTAGTTGGCGAAGATTGGGAGCCAAGCGAGGCATTGTGCCATGACATTAACACTAGACTAGAGGAGAATATAAATCATGACGATGAAACGATTGGGTTCCGTGATTACCACAACAGCAAAGGGTCGCGGTTTGCCAGTGTCGGCACAGCATACAGAAACTGGTGTCGTAATTCCGTTAAGTTTAGAAAGGAAGCAGAAAGCCGTGGCAAGACTATTGGAGGTAAACAACCCAAGTACCGTGGACAAGAGCCTAGTTTCTTCTCTGGAATCTATAACGGGATATCCAGTGATTGAAGATTCTATTGTTAGATACAAAGCTCACGGTGCTGACATTATTGTGACTGGCTATCAGATAACAGTGAATGATGAAGCAACTTGTGACAAAGCTATTGATGCAGTGCAATCATCTCTTGTTCCAATGCCTGTTGAAGAGATACGCAAGCAACTAATTATATTATCTACGCTTGTTGTTAAACCATCGGGTGAGTCATCGAGTGATATGTCTGTCAGAATCAAATCAATATCTAATCAATTGCTAGAGTTTCCTGCTGATATAGTAAACACAGCAATACAAAATGTTTCACGGGAAACAACATTCTGGCCTGCATACGCAGAGTTCTACAAACACATTGGCTATAAGGTAAAGAAACGACTCAAATTATTGGAGACTTTAACCGCTAAGAAACTTGCATTTCTTCAGCAAAAACAGTAGTCTAAAATCAGGGAGAACAATCATGAACAGACTAGGTTTTATCGGCGGCAGTGATGCCCGTCGTATCATGGAAGGTGACTGGCATAGCCTGTGGCTAGAGAAGACAAGCCAATCACCATCAGCAGATTTATCAGATAACATTGCAGTACAGCTTGGCTCACATACAGAGTCATTCAATATCTTTTGGTTTGATAAGCATTATATAAATCACGAGCATGAGATACTAACTGATTTAAGTCAGACAGTATTTGATGATTACTTTCATGGAGTGCCATGCAAGGGAACAGTCGATGGAGACATCCCAAGTATGAACGCAATACTAGAATGTAAACATACATATGACCGTAACAATATGGAGTCATGCCTTACTCAATACATGCCACAGATACAATTCTATCTTGAGTTATCTCAGAGAGGGTCGTGTTTTTTATCTGTTATATTTGGCAACAGGCGGTGGGAGTGTGTGAATGTTAAGCATGACAAAGAGTATTGCAGTCATATGTTTACTCATATAGCAGAGTTTTGGAAGTGTGTTGACACAAACACAGAACCCTCTACTGGCAAACAAACAAAATCTTTAGATACAAATCACATACTCGTAGACGATATGATTCGCAGGGATGCGAGTGGTGACAATGAGTTTATTAGCAGATGCCATGACTACATTGAGCAAGAGGCAAATGCTAAATTGTTTGAGTCTGCAAAGTCAGACTTAAAAGCGATGGTCGCTGGCAATGAACGGGAAGTATATAGCGACCTTCTTACAATCAAGCGTGACAAGCGTGGCTCGTTACGCATTACAATCAAGGAGAACTAAGATGCAGGAATTATGTAAAGCCTTAATTAAGTTTCACAACTCAGGTGCCGCCGCAAAGAAAGGTGCTAACAATCCATTCTTCAAATCAAAGTATGCATCACTAGAAGAAGTCATTGAGACTGTTCGAGCAGAGGCTGGCAAGTGTGGGCTTACATTCACACAGCTTGTAGACTTTGATGAGACGCATATGTTTGTTACCACAATAGTCATGCATGAATCAGGTGAGTCAGTCACAGGACGTACACCTATTCTAACTAAAGACAACACAGACCCACAGAAGATGGGGTCAGGTATCACCTATGCTAAACGCTATGGACTACAATCAGCGTTTGGTCTGCCATCTGAAGATGACGATGGCAACTCAGCCAGTATGCCAACGCCCGAAGTGAGTGGCGGCAAGTCAACAACAACAGAAGAAGGAGCATGGTAATGAAAGCTATGACAGCAAAAGAGTTAATGGATTATGAACCATCGGTTGACAAAGAATCCATTACAAAACGAATCAAGTTTCTTGAAAATCTTATCCATAAATATAAGGGAATGGATATTGAAACTGAAAAATTTGAAACCGAACTTAAAGAAAAACAATCTGAATTGGAGACATTATCGTGAGTGAATATGATAACAACAACAGAGGGGCTGTGTTCCAGCCCTTCGATGACCAGAAGTTTATATTGCAAGGTAAGCTAGACATTGAGGGCAAAGAATATCCTGTCGTAGTTATGCAAATGACCTCAAAGAATGGCAACAAACGTCTTGAGATTTATCAAAAGATGGGTGCGATGTTTGCCGAAACAGATAAAACAAATGAGAAAGCACCAGACTATAGTGGCCCAATGGACTTGATAGAAGGCAACCTACGGGTAGCTGGATGGAAAGAAGAAAAGAACGGCAACCACTATCTCTCGTTGCAAGTGAGCGAATCTCAGTCTAAGAAAGATAATGTTACTGAACTAAAGCCAGCAATCGATAAAGAAGTTATCGAGGCTTTAGCTGAAGATAGCATTCCTTTTTAACAGCAAGGGGTTTGTTCTCCTCCCTTGCTAGGCGCGGCCCCGTGATGCTCCCTGTCACGGGGTCGCTTGCATATTGAAAGGAAAGAGAATGTATATTGTAATAGAAAAAATTGAACTGCCTGATAAGACAAGAGGCAAATGGGATTTCTTAGATAAACTAGAAGAAGGTCAATGTATTGCCGTTGAAACAGAGCAAGAAGCAATGCGAGTGCGTGATGCTTTACGCCATCGAGGTTACAAATACACAGTTAAAAAAATGA
>CERP01021073.1_pt1 | contig 20956 bp, 22 predicted proteins | sample 530801 | NCBI WGS metagenome assembly CERP01 (sample SAMEA2620991, study PRJEB7988) | marine metagenome | biome: marine biome (ENVO:00000447); feature: surface water layer (ENVO:00002042); material: "saline water (ENVO:00002010), including plankton (ENVO:xxxxxxxx)" | depth 5 m | reverse complement strand
AAGCTATTGACCCTAGAGACGATAGGGATCCACAGGAGCCTCTTCTTCTAGGGGTAACAGAAGACCCCAATGATCCTTTGACTATATATAAGAATCAGCAACGTGGGTTTTCTCTTAATGAATACAATGCAGTTTTAAACCAAATCACTAGAGACGGTGAGCTAAAGTTCCCAGCGGCAAGAGCCGCTATAAAAGCGGAAACTGGAAGAGAAAAAGTACCAACTGATGTTGTAAATAAAATCGCGGATACCCTAACTCAAGAGGGTAAAATTTCCAAAAGAGGCAAGCGATTCAAAGCCACGCTTGCTCCCGCGGGCAAGCAAGCGCAAGACCAGATTGACTACCTTCGGGCAGATACTGAAGCCACTCAACGAAAAATCAAAAAACTTCTAGAGGTTTCGGATGATTATGGGCCAAAGGTTTCTGAGAGCAAAAGAGACAACTTAAATTCTAGAAACATACCAGAGCTTGAGGCCCACCTAGCTTCTGCCAAGGCAACTGGATTGGATCTCTACGGAAAGAAACAAAGCCCCAAGAAAATTGAATCCGTTCTTGAGAAGAAAAAAGTTCTATTGAACAAGTTGAATGAGCGCCTGATAAGAAATCAAGAGAAACTTAAGACCGCGAACATAGACTTCCCCTCAGAGCGTTCAGTCGAGGGCACCCAGATCCCTGCCAGCCAGATCAGGCTTCAAGACTTTATTGATCAGAAGAGAGAGGCAGAGCAATTAGAGATTCTAAGGAAACAAAGAGAAGCCGTAGAAACTGCTGAAGTAGCGAAGAAGCTTTCCAATGAAGGCACAGACGTAAAGACTGATAAATATCTTGAGCGTCAAAAAGCTGTTCTTAAAAGCTTAAGGGCAAAACTCAATAAGATGGGTCTGAAAGAAGTGAAGCTTGAAGGGGCGGCTCAAGTAGCGCCCCAAACAGAGGGCGTCACAATGCCCATCACGCCAGATGGCAACCAGATAATCGCTCTGTCTATGGGGATTTATGATCCGAACCTAGATGATGCTACTTACTTTAGGCGCATTGGTGACGTTCTGAATCATGAGATAATTCATGCCATTACGAACCTTGGTCTTTTCACAAAGAAAGAACTTCAGCTACTAGCTAAAGCCGCTAAGAAAACAAAGTATGTAAAGCTTGTTAACGGCAAGCCAGAGAAAAGATCTTATACCTACTATGATAGGGCGGCAAAAATAAACAGTGACCTCTCTTCAAAAAAACAAAAGGGAGAGGATCTATCACCAATTGAGGAAGAGGCAATCGCTGAAATGTTCCGCGACTTTGCCCGTGGCAAGCTAAAGAAAGTTGGTCAGGCAAGATCACTCCTGAAAAGGATTGCTGACTTCTTCAGAATGATAGTTGGTGCCCATGTAGATAATGGCTTCAACAGTGTTGACGCTATCTTTGGTGGCATCTCTAGCGGCGATATTGGGTCTAGGCAGAGAAATATTTCTGAAGCTCAAGTGGCGGCAAAGCCTTCACGCATTGCGGCGGTTGAAGAAGATGTAACCCCGATTGAAAATATTAGAATGCCTATAGACCCTAACCTTCCAAGTGATCAGGCTAGGGCAGAAATACAAAGGATGACCAACCAGAATCGTCCTATTGTAAAGCGCATAATGAACAGGATCGATTCCAAGTTTGGAACTAAATCTGGTGACAACTCAAAGGATTTGTCTAAGGTAACTCAGAAAGCCCAGCGCCCATCAATACTTGCAACCAAGCCTTGGCACAATGTCTCTCATATTAGAGACACATACCGATTCAAAACTGTTGTCGATGATTTTAGAGATGTGCCAGCAATCTTTGATGAGCTTCTGAGAGAGGGCATAAGTCTTGTTAAGATTGATACAAACAAGTTGTTTGAGCCAAAGGAATGGGGATGGCGCATAATTGCGTTTGATCTTCGTATGCCCAACGGGCAGTTGGTTGAATGGTATCTGCCACTAAAAGAGCTTGAGGTGGAAAAGAAGGCACGGGGCCATCTTATATTCGAAGAGTGGCGCAATAAAACTCAACAAGAATTGTCTGACTTGCAAGACGATTACTTTGATGCTCTTGGCAAAAGCTACCGCTATTACGATCAGGCATTCCAGTCAGCATTAGACCGCATGGGTATTGACCGTCAGGAAGCTGAAGCTTCTTGGAGAAGAGCCGAAAGCTCCATGTTAGATGCTGCGCGGAAAGCGCGTAGTTCATCTGGCGTTGGGATATCCTCTGGCGTTAGACCGCCAACAGGTTTAACGGCACCTTCTAATGTGCGTACTGCTTTAGACCCATCTGCCATGAATACAATTGCGCGAGAGGTTCCATCTTCTACTAGAGCGAATGCTTCTTCTGCCATTGGTGTTACTCCTTCTGATATAGATGTTACAGGATTGCCGCTTGAGCGGCAACCAAAGTTCTCTCGTCTGGCTAGATCTTCGTCGGTCACTGGGCTTGTAGACTTTATAAAAAATAACCCAGACGGATTTACGATTTCGTCAGATACTTATGAGCCTGTTTCTGGAGGCTACGCCGTTGCACCTTTAAAGGAAGCTGAAATAATCGTTGGGGAAAATCTTCCAGAAGAGGTACTATTAGAGTATATACAGGATAATAAAGATATTGCAACTGCCATAGGAAAGCCTGTATACTTAGGCGGTTGGTTCGATTCGGATAGTGGTCAGTATTTTTTAGACAACGCTTTGATCATGCCAACAGTTGAAGATGCACTGTATATCGCAGAGGCTGCTGACCAGATTGCTATCTTTGATTTAAATACTTTTGAGGAGATAAATACAAATGATGGAATCAGAAAACTCCAACAAAGTGGAGCTTACTCAGGTGACACCGCAGTCGGATATAAAAGAAGACTTGAAGAGGTTGGTCGCAGCTTTGCGGAAGCAAGGAATAACCGTAACACCCGCGAAAAAGAACAGCTTGTTGGACGATCCAAAGCAAAGTTCTCAAAGCTAACAGTACCTCTCACGCAAGAGCAGCGTGATGCTAGCATTCTGGACTACCTTGACCCAGAAACTGGCAAGCCTTTGTTCACTGCGAAGCAAGGTGCTGAAACACTTGTAAGCTTTGCCAACAGATTGTTAGGCTTACGCAACACCAGATCATATGACATTTTGAATTCTGATGCTGATAAAGATCAGGTAGCTCAAATCTTTGCGGCAGAAGCTGAAGCAGCGTTGCTATCTAGCAGTGATGCTATCGGCTGGTATGATGCGACACTTAAACTCGCAAAAAGAGTTATGTCTAAAATATATCCAGAAGTAACTCCAATACTTCCGAATGGACAGATGAACCCGTCATATGATCGCGGGGCAGAGGTGGCACTAGACTTCGCAACGGCAGTCACTTCGAATGGTTTGGCAGTTACGGACAACTACGACTTCGCAGCCAAGCAGTATGAAGCCCTTAAAGCATCCGCTGATGGAAAGTTCCCAGTAAAGGGGAAGGGTAAACAGGGTGGCGCTATGCTTGCGGCATTTGAGTTTTGGAATATTCTGACAGATCAAGGGTACACCCCAGAAGCTATCAACGATCTGTTAATGACTGAAGTAAAGCGGAGCGAAATAGACGCTATAATTGCAGACATACTTGGCATTAATAAAAAAGATTTGCCGAAAAAACTTAGAGCAAAAACTTCTGAAGCGGCAAACGAAACTGTTTCTATAGCGTATTTGCTAGGTCCAAAAATTGGCAACGGTTTTTACAGAAACCTTCGCGGAAACTTTGATCCCATTACGATGGATAGATGGTGGATGCGTTTTATAAACCGCATCACTGGAAACCCGATCAAGGTCGTTAAGCCAGAGACTATAGAAAAAAATATAGATGACCTATGGGCGCAAGTAGAAAACATTGACTCCCTTCAAGAGATAGACAGACAGGTTCTTGACGCTGCACTCTCAAGACTTGATACAACTAAGTTGAAGAGGTCAGACATGATTGACCTCATTCCACTTATGAATGAGATATACGAAAAAGATTTCTTTAAAAAAGCCTATAACGACAAAATAGAAGAGCTTGAGGCGCAGGGATACAGCAAAGCGGATGCTTCAACGAGAGAAATCGCACAGAAATCAAGGCCTGTTAGAACCCCATTTCTTAAAAATGTAGGCACATACATCAGTAACATTAGTGTTGAGCTTCAAGAAGATCCGCGCAATAAGACTGATCGAATTGTAATGCGTGATGTTACCGCTCGCGCAAAGAAAATATTAAAGAGTGCCACTGGCCTTAATATTACAAACGCTGACCTTCAAGCTCTTATGTGGTATGCTGAGAAGCGTATCTTTGCATCAGGTGGCGTAAGAAAAGGTCGTGGTGAAGATAACGATTATGCTGATGGTGCTATATATGTACTAAAAAAGAGAGGCGTTTCAGATGACGAAATCAAAGATACACTCCCCGATTCAGAGCGATACAGAGTCCGCTCTGTCTTCGATGAACTCCAAGCAGATGATCAAGCTAACGCAAGCACTGTCAAAGTTGACAGAATCGAAGAAGGAAACTTCTTCGGGCCAAGAGAGTTAGTAATTGAGGAGAGGTCTTTAGCAGAAGACCTTACCCCAGAGGAAAGATCTTATGTCGAGGAGATCCTTTCTAACATAAAAGATGGAAGCGGAAGACCGCCTGTACAATTCTCGCGCATACCAAGCAAACCATACAGCCCAGTACGCGCCCCCGTTGAGGGAGAGGGAATACTTGCGTATGCATACGGGTTCATTAAAGAAGGCAAGAACAGGATCCCAGTAATTCTTCCTGAAGGATCTCACAAAGAATTTGATAACGGCACTGAGGTTGGGCAGGGGCTTTACCATATCCATCGCCGCATGCACGACAAGGAGCTTGTAGAAAACTCTAAATACAAGCGGGTTGAGAATGCAATATTTGATCTCATGCGCCGTTGGCAAAACCAAAACTTTGAAGACGGTGAGTCAGTCATTGGTTACCCAACTAAGGAAGGCATTGTCCTTGAGTGGCGGGATAACATAACCCATAGCGCACCACCGCTTCAGCTTGTACTTGAGCGCGATACAGAGCGTTTGGGAATGCCTGTGTATTATGTAAAGACATTCTTCCCAACCCTTGAAAAGAAGAAGCGGGCTTCAATACCACATCGCGGTAAAAAGCGGGCGATGATGGCTATGAAGTACAGCCGCATTCCGCAGTACTCACAAACCTTCTCAAGTGACCCAAGGTTTGTTGGGCCTAACGATCTATCTGAACGTGCCGAAATGATAAGATACACAGCGGTTCAAGATAAGATCGCCAAGTATCTTGGGAAGCTTCCGTTCATAAGTGATAAGGGTGCCCAAGAAAAAAGCGCTGCATTCATGACAAAGCTACAGGACAGCATGCTTCCTGTTGGTAAGATGTACGACAAGTTGCGTGACAAATACGGGCCGAATGTTATCGCGCAAGACATGGACGCTTACTTTCAAGAGACACTAATGCATGGTGTTGGTGGCCCTAAGAAAGAAAAGTTCGATAGCACTTCTCTCAGACCGACTGTTGAGCAGATCGCAAGTATTGGCGTAACGCAAGCAGAGAGCGATGCCCTTGACAGGATATCTGGTTACTACAAACAGATACGGGACAAGCACGGCAACAAGTCTCATGCCTTAGCAAACGCATATCTGTATGCACTTCACTCTAAAGAACGTAACGCCAGAATATCAGAGCTATCTAAGGGGAAGATTGAGAACGGATCTGGTATGACTGACGCAGAGGCAGATCAAATCATATCATTCGTCAACTCAATGCAGCCAGTTAAGAGAGATGCTCTTAGAAATGTTGCTACTCAAGTTCAAGGAATGATTAGGCAGACCAATGAGGTTTACATCGACGGCGGCTTGATACCTGACTACCTCACTGGTGAGGATGTAGATGACGCAACCAAAGAAAGCTTCACCCAATATGCAAACTATGTACCTCTCCGTGGGTTTGCCGATCCTGAATCTGATCTTGACATAGGTGACACGACATTCTCTTCTTCGACTATGAAGTACGGTTCGTCTGCCAAGCCTAACAAGTCGGCACTTGGGCGTAGTTCATATGCTGGTGACATCATAGCTAACGTGGCGGTTCAACATCATCAGGCAATTGACAAAGCAGAGCGCAACAAGGTCGGCCAGTCTTTGCTTAAGCTGTTTCAGCAAGACGATATAGATACATCAGAGTTCGGTGCAATCTTAGAAGATCACCCGATGAAGAGAGCTATGGTCAACGGCACTATTAGGTATGTGCCAGACCGCGACTTCAACCAAGAAGTTGAGGGAGCCTTAGCGAAAGATGGGCCGATACTTGCTGTTCGTAAGGATGGCAAGGAATACCTGATAGGTCTTGAGCCTAAGATAGCAAAGGCGATGAAGGGATCTCTCTCTCCAGAGATGCCTAACAAATACATTCGCTTCCTGCATCAGATCACCCGTCTGTACGCTAACCTTCTCACAAGTTATAACCCTGCGTTCTTGCTATCCAACTGGCCCCGCGACATTGAGACTGCAATCTTCAACTCTCAGCAGTATGAAATGAAGGGTACATCGAAGCAGATAATCAAAGGTGTTCCAAAGGCATACAAGGCAATCATCAAAACCGTTAACGGCAAAGAGGGTGGTGATCCATATTGGAGAAACAGATACCAAGAGTTCTATGAAAACGGCGGTCAAAATGTTTTGAATCAAATGGCTAACCTAGTAGATTCCTCAAAAGATATTGAGAAAACTATTGGGCAAATTGTTGGTGCTGACGATCAGGGCGTTGCTCAAAAGGTAAAGCAAGGCTTCATCGGCAAAGGGTCTAGCCTTCTTGGATACGTTGAGGCGGTCAACAGTGCGGTTGAAAACTCAACGCGCTTGGCATTCTTTGACGCTATGGTCACCAACCTTGAGGCGCAGAATGTGCCAAAGAAAGAAGCGTTGAAGAGAGCAGCGTTTGCGGCTCGTAACTTGACCACAAACTTCTCTAAGGGCGGAGAAATGAAGAACGGTCTAAACGCTTTGTACCTATTCTTTAACGCCTCACTGCAAGGTTCTATGGCTATGTTTGGCTCTCTTGCGAACAGCAAGAAAGCTCGTAAGCTTGCTGGCGGTATTGTTGTGTTTGGCTTCTTAATGGACCAAATAAACTCTGCGATGTCTGATGATGAAGATGAAGACGGCATAAACGATTATGATGATATCAATGATTACACATTGGGCCACAACATTGTGTTCCCAGATCTGAACGGAGATGGGAAGTTTGTCAAAGTGCCTATGGCATATGGGCTTAATCTTTTCTTCAATCTTGGTCGCATCACATCCAATCTTACGCGAGGTGCCTTCGGGTCAGAAGGCACATACACCCCTCAACAGGCAGCGGCTCAATTGCTTGGTAACATAGAAGAGACAATAAATCCGTTTGGCGGGAATAATCCTTTAACTTTTGTGGCCCCTACAGTTCTTGATCTTCCAGTTGAAGTTGTAACAAATAAGAACTTTATGTCTGCGCCGATATACAAGGAGCTTTCTCCATTCGAACAAGATAAATCTCGCAGTGGTCTATATTGGGGAACGACAAGCCCAAGTGCCATTGCCGTATCTAAGTTCATCAACGATACAATAGGCGGTGGGGATGACTTCATACCGGGGACACTGCCCGGTACGGGCATAAGAATCGATATCCAACCAGACATCATAGAACACATATTGCAGTTTATGACTGGTGGCGTTGGTCGCCTTGCCAATCAGGCGGTGGACACGGCGTATACTGCTGCTAAAGACCCTATGGAGCTTTGGCAGAATGACATGACCAGAAACATTCCAATGCTAAATAAGTTCCTGACATCTGTAACTGGCAAGGATCGTGCTGGATCTTACTATGAGAAAAGAGATGATGTCTTTGCCGTTAGGCGTTCGTTCAAGGACGCCGTAGAAAGCAGAGACAGAGAAAGAATTATTGCTCTTAGAGAAAAGTATCCAGAAATTATTCGCGTAATGGAACCAGTCAGAAAGGTTGATAGCGCAATAAGAAAATTAAGAAAGCAAATCAAATTAATTAACTCTAGCGTATCTCTCAGTGAGGACAGGAAGCGAGAGTTAAAAGATAAGATTGACCAAAGGATTTTGTTTTTACAAAACAGAGCAAACAATCTTATGAAAAATATTTAGTTCAATTGAACTTTAATACCTTGAACTGATTAATGTCTATGTTCCCCAGCAACTCTATGTTTGTTTGGGGGCCATACTCATTGTGCCTACGCTTCCAGTTGTTGCCTGAAAGGCTGAATGTTTTATGGCACTCAAGGTCTACATATGCAGTTTTGTCTGACCACTCGACAACAAAAAAGCATGGAAGCCCAGTAATGTCTGTCTGATATTTAGCGGCTATTAGTTTTGTCATTGATATTATGACAGTTGGGTATGTCATCATCTCCTTTCGTCGCTTTCTTATTTCAACAAAAGAAACAGGCACTCCGTTTCTGTGTGCTATGAAGTCAAACTGAGCTAGACTATGTTGCCTATGCATTGTGCAAGCCCACTTCTCTTCAAGAAGTCTCGCAATCTTTTCTTCATGCTCGTAGTCACGTTCTTTGTAAGCGCCCTCAAACAAATCATTATACCTTTGTATCAACCCATTTCATAATCTCTTCTCTTTTCCACCTGTTCATCCGTGGCCCGAATGATATTGGCTTTGGGAACGTGTCATCGTTTTGGATCATGGCATACATGGTCTTCGGGTGTACCGAAATCAATTCAGCAATGTCGTTTACTTGCAGCAAAAGCTTCTCGTTTAAGTTTGACTTTTCCATTCTTTGAAACCTTCTCTTAATTCTTCAAATTTATCACGGGCATTGGGGTTAGACCTTAGATCTGACCGTGACTTTATCCCGCAATGCTGTCTTAAAACATTTGCGGTTTCCCTTTCGGACGTTGCCGAATGGCCTAAGTCCTCAAGGTAATTCCAAAATTCTTCGTTTCTGCATAGCAAACCCGCCGATGCAATCGTGCGTTCTATACGCTTATTCTCTTCGCGTGTTTCTGGTTCGTCCTGATCGTTGAGGCGAACCATTGCAACCATGTATCTTGTGCCAACCCAATCCGTGTGTAGTTCTGACGGGCAGTCATTAGGATGCACGTTTAGCCTAAGTATCACGCCGTTCCTGTCCTGAGACATTGAAACTTTAACGGCCTCAAACCCCATTGCTGTATCTCTAATTTCATTCATTGTACTTATCCCAGTTTTTCAATGCCCATTCTTTTGCATCGATACCCTCCAAGTCCCACCAAGATTGCTCGTCACCATATGCGTGAAGCTTCATATGACAGGTATGGCAGACGGGGACTGCCCAGTTGTCACCAGTCTTTCTGGACATTCCCCTAGCTTCAGCCCTCATTAAGTGATGGGCTTCTCCCCCCTGACCGCACACCAAGCAAGGTTGCCCGCGTAAAGATTGCAAGTACTTTTTGTTAACAATGCGCTTGGTCTTGGGGATCATTTTTTAAAAGGGTATTTCATCATCATGTACGCTTGACGATGCTTGTTGTTGCGGGGCTTGACTGTTGTACCCTGAATGATTGCTTTGCTGCTTTCGCTCTTGCAACAAGTCGCTTCGCAATGAGAGAAATGGCTTTCCATTCTTTGATATCTTTTTCCATCCTGCTAAGGTTGCCTTTGGCCTATCGTTTCCCTCTTCCAGTTGGGCGTAAAGATCTCGCACAACCGACGGATCTACTTCCATGCTGCCTGTATAATCTGGCTGCGTTTCTTTTTGCTTCCTGTCGTTTTGGAACAGGATACCTGATGCTGGATATTGACTCATGCTGCTTCTCCTTCTAATTCAGCATTTCTCTTTTTAAACGCCACCAATACATCTTCGTATTGCTGTGCGCTCTCTTCTTGGAGTTGCGTAAGAACTCCCTTATTCTTGACCCAGAACTGACGCAGTGTGTCTTTGTCCTCATGGATTTTCAAAAGCTCAATGAATGTGCCGCCGACAAAGTTCCACCCGCTCGTCTTAGTCTCTTCGCCATTGGCCGATATAATGCTAGGTGAGGCGTCTTTATCCTTCTTGGCTGGTGCTGGGGCGGGTTTCTTTTCTGGGGCACTCTGACGCGGCTTAGGGGCGCTCTCTGGAGCATCCTGTGGAAGGTCTTCCCCAGCGTAGATATAATGACCTAGCCCATGATAGCTGATAGCCTTAGCCAGCGCACGTTGCATGGCTGTGTTGATTGCGAAAGCATCAGGGTTTTGTATGGCTTTATTTCTGTAATCAAGAACTGGAAACACTTCTGTAGCCACCTCTCCCTCAACGGTCACGCTGACTTGTACATATGCGTATCCATTTGAATCTGAAATGTAAGGCATTCCGTTTGGTTGGATATGCTTTTCGAATGTTGAACTTGGGTACTGCTTCTTCAACGCGCCCCAAGCCCAAGCCCAAGACAAATATGTCAGGCCATTTTTCTTTTCCGTGTGGTCATTAACATTGACCGCGCTCAAGGTTTCCCAAACTGATTTACTTTTGCTCATCACTATCTCCATCTTTTTTATCTGTCTTAAAGCGGTTCTCTATATCAATTATTTTCTTGCCAGTTCTTTTCACATCAGAGAGCAAGTTATCGATGGCTTCGGTGTCTTTTAATGCCAGAGAAGATACCATTTCATACCACTCAACACCCTCACTTACTTCAGCTACATCACGCACAAGCCTCAAAGCTTCTTCAAGTCTCAGTATGCGCCGCGCCATTCTTTCGATTTGATCGCTTTGTTCTATTGAACTTTCACTCATGATGTGATCCTAAGTACTGGGGGCAGAAGTCGGCTACTGAGCAGTAGTTACCAACACATCTGGTAGCTTCTCCCTCACGATACTCAACCTCACAATTACCTTTTAACGAAGAGTTTGATTCGGCGTGAGCAATAGCATCTTCCTCTGAGCTATGAACTTTCAATGCTCTCTTTTGGCCTTTCTTTTTCACGGCCCAAGTGTCTGGCTTTGACCACCTCTCATCACTTGAGCACGATCCAAGATCGCCCTCTAGGTCATACATCATTTGCGCTTCTTGGTGCAGGGATATCCTGTCCTTAATGTAAGCAGTTCGATCCCTTGATGACCACAGGGGTAGCTCAACAGTTACGACTGGAGATTGTGGGTAATCTTTGTCGAACTCAGCCTTCTTGCGCTGCCAATCCCTGAGTATTGCACAGATGCGAATACTACTCACTCTGCGGTCACGATTTACTCCACCCTTTGAATTCTCCACCAGCCAAGCATAGCAGTTTTGCTGACGCTCCCACTCAACCTTGCCAAGTAATACAGACCAAGCGGACGTAACCTTGTAGTCAGTGATTTGAACAGTGCCGTCTGGTAAAACCTCTTGGTGATCAAGTGCGCCAGAGATAGACCAGCTTTTGATGTCGGCGTATAAGCGCTCTTCCATTTTAACAGAGCCACTGCTTTCGGTTGTCTCAAGCACATGGTGTACAGCAGTGCCAAACAGTGACCACACACGATCAACAACATCCATCTCCATTTTGTCTGCGTATTTTTGGCGCTTGACGCGGATGCTTGGGCTGTCGATTAACTGCGTCACGCTGATGTCAGACGTTCCGCGTGTGTACTTATCGGCGCGTACAAAGTTTTCGAAAACCTGTGGAAGGTTAAATCGATTTGTAATTTTCATGTTCTTTCCTCACTCTTTTTGTGTTATGGCATTATGGTAGTCGAATGTCAAATAATTACTTAGGGGGTAGTAATGGAGAGCGTAACATTCACAATACAAGGGGAGCCAGCGTCCAAAGCAAACAGCCGAAAGGCTGTTGTGATAAGGGGACGGCCAGCATTTATAAAATCTGATAAGGCTAGGAATTATGTGAAGATGTTTGAGGCGCAGTGCCCACAGCTAGAGGTGCCGTTCACTGAGGATGTCAAAGTTGAAATGATAATCTATTACTCAACTCGCAGACCAGATCTTGATGAGAGTTTGATTTTAGATTGCATGCAGGGTTCGATCTACAAAAACGACAGACAAGTAAAACAAAAAGAAATTTACTGGGGATTGGACAAAGAGAACCCACGCTCGCTGATTCGGGTGACGCCCTGTGATATAAATAATATCCCAGCTATCTAATATATATAATATATCTCTCTCTTAAGAAGAGAGAGATTATATATTATTATATATAGGCGGCATAAAAAACTGCCGTTGACTGATGCGCTGCCCATGCATAGTATCGTCGGCATCGATAGAGAATAGGAGCCGACTGTGCAAATTGAGGAACAATTGCGCGGCGAGGCACACAGGTTAGGCACAGGTCAACACAAAATAGTTTGCCCAGCTTGTGGTCATGGTCGCAAGAAGAAGAAAGATAGGACGCTCTCACTTAAAATTGAAAACGATAAGGTTCTTTATCAGTGTTGGCACTGTAACCAGCAAGGCATTGTGCCGACTGAAAAGAAGATCGAAATGAAAGTGAGAGAGATGACTGTAGCAAAAAAAATTAAAACAAATCCGCTGTCAGATGATGCAATAAAGTATTTAAATGGCAGGGGCATTTCAAAAGAAACAGCAGACAGGGCTGGCTTAAGATCCGCTGGTCACTGGGTGCAATCGGTTGGCGCGGAAACAGAATGTATATTTTTCCCGTACAAAAATAAGGGTCATGTATACGCTTCGAAAATAAGATCGATCCAGTCCAAAGGTTTCTCTTGCAATGGGTCACCGCAAACATTTTTTAATATAGAAAACGCTGTCGCTGATGACACGCTTATCATAGCTGAAGGCGAGATGGATGCCTTGGCATTCATGGAAACAGGGTACGATAGCGCAGTCTCAGTCCCGAACGGTGCCGTCATGAAGGTCGTTGACGGTCAGTTGGACCCCAATGAGGACAACAAGTTCAAGTTTCTTTGGGACGCCAAGAGCCAAATCGACAGGGCTGAAAAGATTATCATTGCCACAGATGCGGATAGCGCTGGTGAAGCAATGGCAGAAGAGATGGCTCGTCGCATTGGCAAGGATAGGTGCTGGACAATTGAATATCCAGAGGGTTGCAAGGACGCCAATGATGTTCTCTTGAAGCATGGCCCTGACGGGGTGGATGATATCATTGCGAAGGCAAAGCCTTGGCCTGTCGCTGGGCTGTATGACGCCAGTCATTTCTATGACCAGCTTGAAGAGATCTATGAGAAGGGCATGGGGCGTGGCGAAAGCACTGGCTATTCAAACGTAGATGAGTTCTACAGTGTGGTCGCTGGTCAACTTACAATCGTTACTGGGCATCCTTCGTCTGGTAAGTCTGAGTTCATTGATCAGATCATGGTGAACATGGCCCAGTCAAAGGGATGGAAGTTTGCCATATGCTCATTTGAGAATGAGCCAAGGCTACACATAGCAAAACTAATCAGCAAGTTTACGCGCAAGCCATTCTTTGAAGGTTCAACAGATAGGATTACACCGAAAGACTTACAGGCTGGTAAGGAATTTGTTCAATCGCACTTTTCTTTTTTGTATCAAGCGGACGGCTCATTGTCTTCCGTTGAAAGTATAATTGAAAGACTTAAGGTCGCCGTAATGAGGCATGGCGTAAGGGGCGCTATAATAGATCCCTACAATTACATTCAGAAGAGCAAAGACATTAGTGAAACCGACTGGGTTTCAGAGGTCTTGACTAGGCTTCGTGTGTTCGCTCAGGCTCATGGTATCCACCTTTGGTTTGTTGCCCACCCCACAAAGATGATGAGGGACAAGGATGGCACAGTGCCAGTGCCAAAGGGGTACGATATATCTGGTAGTGCGGCATGGTTTGCGAAAGCGGACATTGGGCTGTCAGTGCATAGACCAGACCCTGTAAACTCAATGACATCCCAAATACATATATGGAAATGTAGGTTTGCTTGGGTCGGCAAGCAGGGGCAAGCTGATTTAGACTTCGATACAGTCACCTCAACCTATAAAGAATATGTACATGATCCATTCTTAGAAAATCCCCCCGCACCTAGAGGTTATAAGGACGATGACGATGACCCGTTCCAGTTATAATTCCAGTAGAACAATTGTTAACGTCCGATCTGGAGATAAGGGGCCGATACTTTTTGTGTGGGTTGATGGGGAAGAGGTAGCCCAATACCAAATGGACACACGCAGCATGTTGTGCCTAGTGGAAGATCTCGTATCAAAATGTAGAGAAACTGTTTGACGGCATTGAATGTGGGTGTTAACTATTTGTTAGATTTGTTCTCCTCATGAATATCTCTTTACTCTCTATCGGAAAGAGGCGGCATCTTGACCATGCCGTCTCTTTTTTTTAGTTCAATTGAACAAAAGATCTTCAACCTTCTTCTTCACCCTTCTGTTCAACAAGCTTTCAGCTTGGCTAAGCTCATTGTGTACTGATAATATTTCAGTGTCGTGACCAGTAAACTTAAGAACCCAACCCTCTTGAATTTCAGCAGATTTATTCTTCGCCTTCAAGAAGCTTACCCGATATGCAGTTATGTCATCCTCTTCCAAGCGCGGCATAAGCTTCCTCTTAGCTTTTAGTATGAACCTGTTTCCATCTGGCCCTTTGACAATTGATATTCCGTGGTCGTACACAGATCTCATCCAAGTAACTGGCACAACCAATTCGTTATCCCCATAGTGGCTCTTCCTTCCAGTGTATGAAATGCCACCATTCATTTCTGAGGATACAGACCAACGCATTGAGGGAAACGCCCTCTTAACTTCCAGAGTGGCTGTGTTTTGGCTGATTGTTTTTGCCAGCGCAACTGCGCCGATTGGGGCTTTGATCTTTCTCATCACAGACCTTAAAGACTGTAGCTCTTCACAGGCGCTATGGTAATGGGATGCATTCAAGCCCACCATTGAGTTTCCATATTTTTCAACCAACTTGTTGTATGCGTCTATGCTGTTTTTGTTTGCACTCCAGAGGTGACCAGCTCTGAGGAACTTTAAAAGGGCGGGATCTTTAAAGCCGTATGCATCGCGTAGATCGGATGTAAGCTTCCTCATGTTTTCAATTTGCTTTACCACGTTTCTTCTCATCTCTATCTCCTCAGATATTATAACCTTCATCTATTAGTTTCTTCTTGAAACTCCTTAACTCTTGGTGACGTAACTCCAACTCGTTTCGCGCTTCTTGTTTAGGATTTCTAGACCATGCTTCATTCTGCGCTTCATGCAGTCTGGTTGTTAGCCACTCCAGTTCTCTTTTGTGGAATGGCGTTAGTTTTTTCTTTTCCCAAGGGGCTTTAGGTATTGTCACTTTTGCCTCTCTTGTTGCTATCCAGCGCCCTATGAAGACCCGCTTCTTCTCTTCTGTTGTCCACTTCCTTGCCATCAATCACCTCTGGTCTTGACTTAGGTTTAATAGATTTAGAAAGCGTGTTTGTTTTTTTACACGCAACATGCATATGACTTGCATCAGAGTAGATCTTATCAAAAAAATCATCCACCCTTAGTGCTTGCTCGCATTGGCTAAAGCTTTCAAACCAGATTACAGATCTGTCTGGCAAGCCATTAACGCTGTAGTAAATTATTAAAGCTGTAAAAAACTCCATCATATTTCCCCGTGCTTTGGATAAGGCAGTACCTCATACTTGATTAATTTTATTAGATCCCTTCGACGCTTCTTCTTAGCGTTGATGTAGACATAGCGATGTTTGCGCGGCCTATCTACATAGTAAACATTTTCAGCCCCATACTTGTCCCTGACTTGCTGCATGTTCATGCCGTGCGCGTAAGTCGTGTGATGCTGATGCTCCAAGCCCTTGACCTTTGGGTCTTTGAACTTTGCTGAAAGGCCGCAGTAAAAAAAGTTAGATGCCTGATAGATTGTGCCAACGTGTCCAGCATTTATCTCTGCGAATGTTACGATTATTTCCTTATCAATCATCTTGAGGGACTGGGATATGAGGAAGCTTGCCGCATTCTTTGGCGCGTCATCCTCTGTCCAGAGCCTTGTAAGCTCGTAGACATTACTCGCTTGCTCGTCACCACATACCCCTCGCCGTAGGGTTGTAGACCCACTGACGCCATAGGTCACGATGCCAATCATTTTCTCGCCGTTGAATAGGCCGAATGCCCGACTGATGGGCGGCACTCTCCCCATGTAGTGTCTGTCTACGATGATAGGTAATGCCGCCTGTCTTGTGATTGGCCTCACGTTTAAGCTATTCATTTTTTTCCCAAGGGGGCTTAGGCAGTGTAACTTCGTCATCAACTTTCTCCCCGTCTTTTCTTCTTCGCTTAATCCAGTATGCAAAAGATTGATATGACGGGAACCCAAGAAGCCTTGCACACCTAGATGTGGAGCCGTGCCCAGATCCGACACGCTCCATGGCCTCATCAATGTAATCATCAATGAGATCTTTGATGGCTTTCTTTACGTTCATATCCTCTCTGAATTCATGCTTGATCCGCATGGATTTCTTTGGCTCTATGATAACTCTGCCATCCTCAATGGCAACGGTCATATAATCTAGATCTATAAGTCCATTCATTTCATCATCCCTTCATGCTGATGTATGTTGTTTCTCCGAAAGGTGCGGCGGCACCCTGATCCCATGATGACACCCACAGCACTGGATATTCTGGGGTACTTGGATAGTCACAGATACCCATGTCAGTGAACACAACCATGTTGTCTACGTTGAGATTGTTCTCTTCGATATGATCGAACAACGGCCCGACTAAGGTGCCACCTCTACCCGTAACATGGATGTCATCGATCTCTTCTCCTTGCTGGTATTCACGCACTGTCCTGACCTTCGTGTCAAAGGTGATGACGGTGATAGAGCGTGGCTTTATGTCTGCACTGATTGCATTAACCTCGCCAAGGAAATGGCTTAGCTCATGGTTACTAACAGACAGGCTGCTATCAATGCCAAGCACAACGTCACCCGCGCCAACCTTGTCAATGCTGGGCGCTATAATGCGAGACGTATGGTACAGCTTTCGATTAGGCTTCCGCATTGTGTAATCATCTGGCTGGTCACCGCCGATAAACCTACGCATCTTGTCGCGGTAGTCCACCTGACTGCGCTTCATGACGTTTATCAGATCCTCAATGGAAGCGGGTAGCTTGCCCACCGCCTTTGCCCCAGCCGCCGCCATCATGACCTTGGCGTCAATGTCCGCTTCCATTTGCTTGGCCTCTGCATCTGACTGCATCGGTGCGTCTTTGACCTCACCTATGGATGCGCCGTCTGAATACAGATCTTTTGCATCCTCTGGCAGTCGATCATAGATGGACTCAGCGGGTAGCCCTTCGTATTGCTCGTCGTAAAGGCCACCCTTGGGGAGGGTGAACCCAGCTTGTATAAGCATGGCGTTGATTGCGAAGTCACACGCGATATTCCAAAGCTCTGGATCACGGCTTCCTCTGCGTAGCATGTGCTTGAAGACAATGTGGCTGACCTCATGCGCCACCACGCCCGTTGTTTCTGGCTCATCCATGCCGTCAACAAAATCTGGTGCCCAAAGAATGGATTTGCCATCGGTACACATGGTGCTGATTGTTTCATCGGCACTGACCTTGACCGACAGGGCAACCGATCCAAAGAACGGGTGAGATAGGACTAGGCGCGTAATGGCCCGTGATACTTTCATCTGTGCGTCCATGATATTCTCCTCTATAAAAACTCTACAGTTCCATCAAGCTCCCTAGCATCACGCTTGAGAGCTTCTTCATCTTGCAGATACCGCGCTTCTACTTTCTCTGCGGCATCATTTACACTCAGCGCCTTGACCCGCACTGAGTGAGTTTTTGTTTCCACGATTAATACCTCGTACTCTTCCATATTTTCTCCAAAAGGTTCTATTGAACTTAAAGCATCAAGTGCTTGCCGCTTTGCATGATCCAGTCGCGCACCGCTTTGACTTGCTTGAGGTCACTGCTACGGTTCAGCGCATCCTTGATAACGAATGCTGAGAACTCTTGCTGTGGCAAGCGGTTCAGATACTTGATGATTGACGCAGCGTTTGTCTTGTTGATGCGCGATGCCAGTGCGGCACAGATCGCGTACATGACCGCTGGGTCATCTGAAATGCTGGCACCGTCTGGGTCAGCGATGAGGTCATCAATATCTGGAACTGTTGAGTAGAGTTTCACAAACCCCATGAAGTCAGCACATGCAGCGCGCCCAACCTGTCCAGCGATAGCCTCTTGGAAGCACACTTGATCAAGTGCCCATTTCATGATGGATGACACACGCTCCCAAGAGCGGGGTGATGGGCATGCATTCGCATCACGATCAAACTTGTGCAACCACTCTGGGCGAAAGCGCAGGAACGCACACACAATCGGAGCCACCCCAACGCTGTAGTAGTAAGCGATTGTGTCTTCTAGATCCGCTTCTATTTCCAAGAACATCAGGCGGTCACGTAGGTGCGTAGGCATGGTGTTTGTGCCAGCCCGATCAGACATGCGATTGCCCGCCCCGATAACCACACATTCTTCTGGCAAGTAGTGTGGTCCGATGCGCCTCTCGTTAGCGATCTGCGCGGCGATGTTCATGTTCGCGGTGGGAGCTTGCGGCAACTCATCCAAGAACAAAATGCATGGGCCTTCAGTGGGCATCCAGTCGGGGCGCATCCGCACCATTGTCTCGCCATCCTTGGATGGCACGGGCCAGCCAGCCAGTTCTCCAGCATCGTATTGAGCTAGCGAAAGTATGTGGCAGTCCATGTCGCGCCTCTTCGCAACACTCTTGACGGTTGTTGTTTTGCCGATACCCGCGCCGCTTTCCAGATACGGCACAATGTATTCGGCATCGCGGCCACCCTTGATTGCCAAGGCGTGATCAATGGCGGCTTCAATAATTGTTTCTGCTTGTGATAGTTTCATGATTTGCTTTCCTCTCTAATAGAAATCACATACTTTAGGTTTTCGATATGCACTGATGCATCTTCGATCAGCACATTCGTTTGCTGCAAGCCGTCACGCTTTCCCGCGATAGCTGCATGCGCCCGATCATGGGCGGCTTGGAGCAAGTCCTTTAACTCGCTCAAGCTTTTGCCAGCGTACATATCAACCATTCTTTGTTGATATCTTCTGACGAAATCCTCTACGTCACTCATACTTCTCCCTTTTCTCTTTCTTCTGGGATGGACATAACGCCCAGCGCCTCGCCGTTGATTTGCAAGAGGCACCCGTCTGCGTCCATTACATCGCGGATATAATCAAGAGCCACAGGCTCAGCATCATCAAGAGATGCTGCCTCAACTTGCACCATCATGACTGCCGACACGTTTACAACGTACATCATGACAGCCCCCAGTTACTCGCACATATGGGGCCAATTCCCATCTCTATGGAGATTGGGTCAGTTAACTCTCTGCCGCAACAAGAGCAGCGCCCAGTGGCCTTGCCGTGTTTCACTGCCTCACCCCTTGGGTCACTCGCTACCGCCACTACAGCGTCCGCTGTGGCGCTCACGCAGCCACGCGCTGGGATGAAGGAGCCATCCATGATCTTGCCCTGATAGTCTGGCCCACGCTTGACATAGACAGCGCCCACATTTTTGCCGTGTGGTGGGGCAAGTGAGAACGCCAGTTCAGCCGCCCGAAAGACAGGCTTCTTGACCTTCGCCGCTTCAAGCAGTTTTTTCACCCGCGATACGTCCACGCTTCTCGTCATGGATGACTTGCGTTCAAGCGTTGCTTTTGTCTTCTTGATCATCCGATCAGCCGCGTCCCACTGGCGCTCAGACAGTTCGCCTTTGCGTTTGAATTGAGACACCAGCGAAGCCGCAAAACTATTCCAACTCACCATCGGCTCAAGCTCAACAATGATTAATTCATACTCTGTTAATTCCATCTCTATCTCCTTAAGCTACCCGTCCATACCCCCGCACTGGAGCGTCCAGCACATGGTACTTTTCCACAATTTTAAACTTGATGCCCTTGGCTTCCATCGCGCTGAGAAACAGTGGCATGTGGCAGTCACCTTCCAAGTAAAGCGTAGGCACATAATCCTCTGTCACCCGTGCATAGCTGTAGCCGCTGACCTGCTTCTCGCTTAGGCCAACCCGCGCAAAATCTGCATAGGGCACTTCCAGCCACTCATGCCCGCTGTCTATGTGAAGTGTGTATGTTTTCATTTTTGCTCCTTTCCCCATATTAAAACTTTGCCGATAACCTTTGACCGAATGTCAGTCCGACCAAGAATTTCGGCCACAAAATATTGCTCAAGATCCTCAAAGCTCTCAAACTCATACCGCGAGTATATCTTGCCCCGCGCCTCGATCTTACCAATTTGAATAAACATCTTATCTCCTCAAAAAAGTTCAAATGAACTTTGCGTAGCAGCCTCGCGAGGCTACCAGCAAAACTCACCATGCCAGCATGAATAAAACCATGCCGACTGACGCAGCCGCAAAGGCCACGCCAGAAGCTACACCCTCAATAAATATCAGGCGCTTCTCACGCCGCGAGAGGCGGCGGCTCATGCCGCAACCCCTGCCGCGTCCAAGAACGCTTCGACAGCCGCATCAACGGTGCCGTTCTCCTCAGCCGCGCTGCCCTCTGCCTCTTTGGCAGCAGCCGCGTTACGGTAGGCATCCCGCGCAGCCATTAGCTCGCGCATGATGTTCTGGAACTCATCCAGATCCTCATCTGACAAGCCATCTTTGAAGACATCGCCCTGCACTGCGCGGCCCTTGTCATCTTTCTTTGATGACCACTTGCCGACAACTTGTTCAGCAAGCTTTTGGGCTTTGGACTTGTCAACCTCACCCTTGACCGCCTTCGCCAGCTTGTTTTCGCTGTCAATGTTATTGCTCTCAAAGAACTCTTTAACCATCGCAGGGGTGGCTTGGGTCATGCCGCTCAGTTCGAACAAGCGGATAGCACCCACTGAATTCTCCAAGTAACGCTTGGCGGTTGCGTCCTTACACGCACCAAGCAAAGCCTCTTTGACTTGCTTACTTACTGCGCGGGGAAGGTTACCCTTGACCAGCTTGACA
>CERP01053177.1_pt1 | contig 20981 bp, 15 predicted proteins | sample 530801 | NCBI WGS metagenome assembly CERP01 (sample SAMEA2620991, study PRJEB7988) | marine metagenome | biome: marine biome (ENVO:00000447); feature: surface water layer (ENVO:00002042); material: "saline water (ENVO:00002010), including plankton (ENVO:xxxxxxxx)" | depth 5 m | reverse complement strand
CACACACTCAATTCTCTGTTTTCTACCACAAATATTTATGAGAGAACCATTTTGCTGAATACATAACGGCTGTACCGTGTCTATCAAAATACGCTTTTTGTCGTTTCTTATCACCGTGGTCAAGATGTTTATACAACTTCAACGGTGTGCTGTCTTTGAATTGTTGGTATCTGTTGTCGCCAAAATGAACCGAAGGTCTGCCATCACTAAAAACAGCCATATATTTCTTGTGCTTTCGTGTTGATTTTTTAATGGTAAAAGTAACCATATTTAATTACAATGAGAAATCGTTTTTACTGTATGTAAAATTATATCCTAACACTGATGTTGGAACAAAGTGTTCAAAATCACTATCTGAAACTTCGCTCTCACCATTCGCAATAGTCAAATGTGCGAGTTCTATCTCGCCTCTATCTACACTTGTATTTGGTGCGTTATCCGTGTATATAAACTCAATTGATGTCGCTGTAATTTCGTTGTATGTCACATAACTCGTATTCTCTTGAATAGAAACCACATTAAACACACCTAACAAATCAACCCTTGTTGTAAAACCTCCTATTCCGCTGTAACCAATGCTTGAGAAAAGTTTGATATTCAAATAAATACCCGACTGGTAAATTTGTAGTCGCAAGTTTATTGTCGGTAAATGTGTTAATGTATCTTCATTCACATTGTAATTTATCAAGAAATAGTCTGATGACACTCCGAAATATGGTGCATTGATAATAAAATTGGTTGATTTTAGATTGAACGACACCTGAAGACTACTCGCCGATGCTGTGGGATCTAATACATTGAACTGTATTTTAGCAATTTTATACAAAGGTTGAGACCCAATCTGACCTCCCAACAAACTAACTGTAACGGGTGAGTTGTTATATACAAGACTGTTGCCGACTTTTGTTGTTTGTGAAGGGGCTGTTTTTTCAATGATATTTCGTATCTGTAAAAGGGACGAATTATATACGCTCTCAATTTCCATATACTCCACAATACCAAGGCGTTCTTTACCAATACACAACGTTGTGCTATAGATATCATTGTTTATCACGGGGTTCAGTGCATACAGTTTCACGTGCGACTGGAAAAAACTCGGTGTATAAATCGTATCTGCTCCAACATAATTTGTCGTGTTCGGATTTACGAATACCCTAATGTTATTCATATCAACATAATACAAGGTATCCGCTTCAATATCAATATTGACAGTGTCAAACATAAACGTGTCTGTAAATGTATAGACGCCACGAACAATTCGTTTCGTATTCGCTGAACCCCATCCATACGGGTCAGAACCCAAGAGAACTGAACCGTGAATATCGTGATGAGTGCTGTCATAAATCACCTCAACGGTATTGTTTGTGGAAATATAGCCAGACAATGTGACTTCAAGCAATTTCAAGGAATTATCTAATTCTACTGTAGCCCACACTTGTGCTGGTATCTGATAGGCCCACGAATTCGTGAAGAACGAATTAATTTGTATATCAAGGTTTTTGTAGGTGATATTTATCAAATCAACCTGAACGTGACTCTCATCAAATCCTATCGTTCGGTTTTTCTGCTCTAATTCTGCGACAAAAAACTGAAAGCCAGTCACTGGCGTGGTAGAGGTTAGATTGATGATATAGTTTTTCGTATTTCCTGATATTGACGAAGGTATCAAGCCAGTTATGTTATTTAATTTGGTTGTGTTCAGAACAGTTACTGCGATTTCAAGGCTATCCACGGCGTCCCTGTCCGATACTGAAACAGAACACTGAAGAAACAAACGAGACTTTGCTGTGGTAGATAACGATGGAACGGGATTGACAATGAGTTGGTAATCGGGCTGATACTGAACGACAGATGATCGTGATACCGTGGGTGTGACAATTTCTAAAAGGCTTGGTGTGCTTCGGAGTTTCATTTCTAAAAATTCAAAATCAAAATGCGTGTCATCAAAACTCATATATGCGTCATACCCCTCCGCATACACGGTGAATAACGTCGGTGAATACCCGTATGTGTTGTATATATTTGTGGGGTCTAACAGTTCATATACGATTGTTGTTATGTTGCCTACAACTGTTTCCGTTTCCGTTATTGGAACAGATATATCTCGCACGAATTCTATATTTGTGAATTTCAATCGCCTGTTATCAAATACAACCTTGAACGAAAGGCTACTGACGCTGTCGTAGGTTTTTCTAACACGAATTGGACACGTGAAGCGATTTCCTACAATTGTAGAACTTGACACTTCCATCGTCGTTATGACTTGATACTGAAACGACGGTGGCGTGGTTATATATGTGAAGTTTGAATCGGTTTCAGTATATGTGTTGATGTATGTTGAAATATGCGATGGTAAGATATTTACGCCCTGATTGTAAGAAACTGCACTATTCGCTTGTAATCGGAACACACACAAAGAAACGTCTGTTTGCCCTGAACCAAATGGTGTGCTTGTAGTAAGTGATATTTCACTTTGTGTAAAGGATACGTTGATGCCTGAAGTAGCACTCGAGATAATTCGTTTGAAATCCGTATCTGTTTGAAATGTGATGGTAATTGACGCGTTTGTCATCGGTTCGTTAGATTTTATCAGTCGTAGATCTAAATCAACATGACTACCATTGACTACTGTCGCTGTGTAATAAAACTCATACTCTTTGATAGAGGGAAAAACTTCTTTATAATTGAACACCCGACCACTGATTAGATGTTGAGTTCCTAAATCGTATATAATTGCTCTAAAAGGATCATTACTAAAAAACTGGTTCGGGTTGATTTTTCTAAACGTGAATGTTATCGGGTTGTTTGTAATCGTCTCGCCAGTCACTACCAGGCGATATGGTGTAAATCCTGTTTCGTAGGTTTCGGTTGTGTAGTTTGTTAAAAGACCACCTGTATTATTGACAACGTTAATATTTTGTATCTCTAAATCATTCATCCATATTTCAAGTGTTAAATCAGTCTCTGTACCTACGAGGGTATTCAGTAGAACTTGTGCGGTATAATCCGTGCCGTCATAAGACACAGTAAATGTCGGGAAAGGGAGTGTATTGACATACATCGTCTTTACGCTATTGGTCACAAGTTGCTCACCATTAGATATAATGCTCGTAATTAAGCCGTTTTCAATCGTGTTCTGTGTATAAGCGTTTCCAACATTTAAATTTGTTGCGTTGAAGACACGTATAGCACTCCCGTAGTTATCTCCAGTAAGAGTTGCGGATACGACTGTTTCCGTATCGTTCAAAAACACGGTTGTATTGAATTCATCTATTCGGCGATAGACACCATTGTAAAACGAATTTATAAAATAATTCATATTGAAGTTATTATTTTTTTTGCACAGGAAGTTTGCGATGAGTGTTGGAAATACAAAATCATTTGTTTTGTGGAGAGTTGTGGTTTCATCATAAATATCCCGTGTGATTGTTGGTAATACGATCGTTGTTAGTTCTGTGTTGTTAATTGTGATTGTTGTTGTAAAATCTTGTGCTTGTAAATGCGATATGGGTTCAAACACGTTCGTTGTTTGTGCCGATTGGACTGTTCCGTTTGCCGTGTATGTGGTTGTGTTTTCAACAAAAAAACTCCCTACCGTGTTATCAATGGAAATGCCGTTCAACGAAAATCGCTTGAAATACAACGACGGGCTATGTTCAAATTCCACACGATGATTGACCGTATATGTGTTGTCGGCGTTCAACGTAATTGTTATCGGGTTTGTAAAAATACCATACTGTTGCCCGTATGAATAACGGTTGTTGTATTCATTTGCGATTTGAACTGCCTCTTTTCGTGTGCCGTAGTTGATTGAGATTTCTTCAAACAGACTGTATGATGCGTCCGTGTTTTCAACTTCTATTGTTGTATTGGTATAGGTCAATTCAAAATTAAACATAATCCGTGTATCCACAAAATCACCATTTACATACAGATTGACACCAAATGTATCAACACTAAACACATACTCATTGAATAGATTGGACGGTTTCGTATAGGTGAATGAATAGTCGTTAGAGGTTACGCCTGATGTCCCTATCGTCAGTTTGATTGTTGTTGAATTCAACGAAGTTACTTGTAGATTGCCGATTTTAACACGCCAGTTGTCTGTTTCAGAGGCTACCGATATTTTGAATGTGAAATGTAGTTCTTTGGAGAGGTTTATCGTAATTAGGCGAGACGCACTGATATTGGATTGAAATAGTTGCCCTTGATAAGAATACAATCGTGCCGTGTCAGGATCATTCAGATAATAACTTGGAACAAAGCCGATGTGCGTCAAACTGCTCTCGTCGTCTAATGTGGCTAAAGAACCACCCGAGAACTGATACGAAAATGTTGATGCGATTTCTGAGGGGGGCTGATCGGGGTCGTCGTCATCTGGTTGTTTTGGTGTTTCTCCAGGGGGAAATATTGGAGGAAAGCCCCCGCCACCCCCTCCGCCACCGCTTGTTGTCACAGTAAATGGGAATTCAAATGATGTGTCATTGAGGTTGGTTGTTTTTTCAACTTTGAACGAATACGATTTACCGCTTTCTAAACCGTCTAACGAAAATGTGCCTACCGATTGGTCGGTGCTTACATCACGTGTTGTAGGATACTGAATATACGTCTCATAGGTATCACTACCGATAAGTTGGGCTTTGTAGAATTTAATTGTGGCTACTGTAGCATCGCCGATTGAACGAGGGTCATATTCAATCTCACATCGGTCATTAAACGTGGTAGCACTCAATAACGTGGGGGCGATGGGTAAAACTAACGAGGCTGGAGTTTGTATGGTTTCTGTATTGGAAAATACTGGAGAGATGCTGTTATCCTTCCTTACAACAACTCTGTATGTATTACCTGGCGATAAACCTGTTATCGTGTGGCTATAAAAGCCTGTTGCGTTTTGCGGAATTGTTGTAGATATGGTTTCCTGATTTGTGTCATCTAAATAAATCACCGTGAAAGAGATAGAAGATGCTGTGCCGTTATCGTTTTCATCAAAAGATATGTCGGCTTGCGATAATCGTATTTCGTTCTGATATAAGGTCGGCGATTGTGCGATGACTTCCGCTCCATTTAGAGAGGTAAAGGTAGCACTCGTATAAGTCGTGTTGATAAATGAGAGTTTATTTACAAAGACATCGTAAGTTGTATTATGTATCAACCCTGTTAATAGAACGTCAGTTTTTGTGGATGATTGTGCGTGTTTGATGTCTGTTGTACCTGTCGGAAAATACACCACCTGATATAAAACGTTCGTATCTAACCCATCATAATTTCGTGTCCAAGAGATTTCGGTTGATGTTGTCGTCGTGTTTGCGAAGGATATGTTTGAAACGGCTTGAACTGGCTCGTAATTGGTGACTTCTTGAATATTTGCAAAAATCTGATAAATTGTGCCATTGAAAGCATAGCGTTTCCGAATACGCATACGATAGGATGTATTCTGTGTCAGTCCTGTTACAGTAACCTGTGTTGTGGTCGGGAAGATATTTTCAACGAGTTCAAATTGGCTTGTGTCCGCATTGTATATTTGAAACATCTGGTCGCCTTCAGGAGTGGTGTCGTTAAAGGCTTCTAAAGACACATTAACAACGAAACTGGTAGGCGATACACTGTCTAACGACATCGTTGGTTTATCTGCTCGTTGTGCCGTGGTCGTAGAAACAATCGGAGAGATTAATTCAAATTGCGAGGAGTTGATTTGTGTTATTTTTTTTACACGAAAATCATAAGAACTGTTTTCTAAAAGTCCATTGACTGTTGTAGAACTTTGCGACTGATAATTCGTATCTGTAGATAGTTTATATTCAATTGTGCGTGAGATGAGTGTAGCGTCATTATCCGAACCGTTTTGAACATTCACAAAAACACTGTCAAAGCCTGGCTGTAAAGACGTAATTGTATCTGCTACTGAAAGCGTGAATGTAGTCAAGACAATCGGCTGACTTTCCACAAAACCGCCCGAGTATGTCTTCCGAATAAGATACGAGTAGGTGCTTGACGGCGATAGATTGATGTGTTGATACGTGGTTTCAATCGGGCTTAATGTTGTTAATACGGCGTTCTGATAAACGATTTCAACCGATGTGATTACATAATCGCCGTTTGCGTTCAAATTCCAAGTTAAAACATTTGAAGGGGCTTGTAAATGGATTGATGTGTATGAGTTGTTATCTGTTGCGGGTGTCGCTGGTGTAAGTGTGGTCACATCTCTTTCAAATTCATAGAGGCTTGCGATACCCTGAAGCGTTTTCGTGATTTTTATGTTGTAATTTTGTCCTGGTTCTAACGAAGTAAATGTATATGACGTTTCAATAACATTGCTCTGTAACACACCGTTGAGATAGATATTGTTTGATAATCTTGTTGCTGCGTCATCGTCACCATAGTCTATATTTTCAATTGTGATGCTCGTAGAAGTGCGAGTTCCAACAGTAAAAAACGGATTTGTGGCATTCAGTGTATCGGTATTCTCATTGATTGTTGATGATGCGATTGCGGTCTGCGATACACCGTTAAACGACCAATTGAGTGTGATGTAAAAATCGTATGAAGTGGCTTGTGTTAGTCCTGTTGCCGTGTAAGACGTTTCTTGAGACGATACAGTTGAAAGTAAAACGTTGTCTTGATAGATTGATATAGAACGTCCTGATACATCCGCATCGTTGAAACTCGTAGTGAATTGTAGCGATATTTCGTCGTGGTCTGTGTTGCTTACTGCGAAGGTATCTATTGTAGGTGCTACGTAAAGCGTTGTCACAGTGATGGTATTGGATTGCAACGTAAATGTTGAACCATTCAGTGTGTAGGTTAATGTACTGAAAATCGTGTGATCGGTGTTGCTTTGGAGGGATGTTGTGGCGATTGATGGCGTGTAAGAGACGAACACGCTGTCGTTTTGTGTGTAATTATGTGCGAGTTCAAAACTGTTCTGTGTGATGTTTGTGGCGGAAATTGTGTAGTTTGTTGGTAATAATGGTGAAGTTTGTGTAATCACAGCATTTGAATTTACACGTAGTCCATACGAAGTTAATCCAGTAACAGAAAAGTTGTAGCGGGTGTTAGATGTCAGTGTTTGTAACGCATACGAGAGGTTTGTGGTGGTCGCCGATTGAGTGTTAAAATACACCGTGAAAGATATGTACGTTATGTTTTGTGTGGTTGTCCAAAAAAGTGTATTGGTTTGCGAGTTGTATGATAAAAGGATTTCAGGTTGAATAACTTGGTCTTCTTTTTGTATCTCATCAAAAAGCATCGTGGTTTGGCTCTCCATCAACTGTGAGGTAATCGTTCTATCATAGCGTTGTGGTCTAAACGATTTTGTTAAAAAGGACATTGTATTTGTATTATAAAGAGGTTTTATAATTACAGTATCGTGATAGGATTGGATTCGGTTCCTAAATCTTCGTTTGCGATTTTCACTAAAAAGTGTGCGACGTTGTTTGATGCCCCACTGTTAATTAACCCGAAGAAATACCCTTGATTACCGTTGTTATTCCAGAACGATGGATCAGATGTTTTTAACACAGTTGCCTGGAGTGTTCTATTGTAGTAAAATTTACATTCATTTTGATTGATAAACACACTGTAGAAATTACGGTCTCCTGATGCGATTGCGGTTGTAGTGGTGATGACTGTACTTCCACATCTATACTTCAAAAAACCATTATCAATTCCCCAGACAATTCCGTCATGATTTGTGGTATAATAGTTGTAAAACGCTGTTGTATTGTTGTTATTGTTAAACATTTGGATTGCAAAAACAGATGTTGTTGTTGTATATTCTAAATCATACTCAATCCACCAGTCATTATTATATAGATTTGCGATTTGATTTGAATTTACGGATTTTGATGCTGTGTAGGATACGTCAGCGGTGAAAATGGATTTATTCATAATCGGTGGATTGGCGTTTCGGTTATAGCCACTGATTGAACGAACGTGTGTGATTACAGCATCTGTCTTATATGTTTGTGATGTATCACTAACAAAGTGGTATCTGAATTTATGAAACGGAACAGGTGATGTCAATTCGCTGATGGTTAATACCCTATCGTATATTTTGATATTTTTCATGACCATTGTAGATAAAGCATTCGTCAAATTCACCTCTTTTATCTTTAAAAAAGCAATTGTGTTGTTATAATAAAATTTATAGTTCGGGTCGGTAGTTATTCTGTTTTCTAAATATAGCACATCATCGGTGTAATGTTTGAACCACAGTTCGCCGTTAGGGTATCGTTCAATTACAAGAGTGAGTGTATGTCTTTCTGCGTCTTCGTTCATTGGATATTGGCCTTCGGTTGATGTGTTCCAGTCGTACAGGTGGCGATACTGATGGCTTGGGCGTATTAAAATTTGTTGTGTGGTTGGATCTAAATTGCCGTTTGAATCGTGTAAAAAAACTGTCTGTCTGTGGTAGTATTTTATATCTTTGCCGTTTAATGAACTTGTCAATCCTGATGATGCGTTTCCATCTGTATCAGGCGGTAAAGCTGTGGTATTAAAATTATAAAAAATTTCTATAACTGGGCGTAAATCACAAATTCTTCCGCTATCTAATAATTTATCATCAAAAGTGCTGACTTCCATTTGTATAGTGAAATTCTCTGTCGGGAACGTTGCTGCGATTGAAGGGTTTGCTGAAATGCCGATGGACGTGTTGCCCGAATGTAAAGTTCCATTGTCATCTGTGTAGTTTCCTATGTGAATACCTAAATTCCCATAGAAGTCAGTGAATTGAGGTCTCAAAGGATTTCCTGAATTAATTTCAATAAAATCTAATGTAGAATCGCCATTACTAATGATTTCTTTGTCATACTCTGTTGCGTCTCGTGTGAAATCCCAGTAATAAATGAGATTGGGGTCGTATTGCGGTCCTGTATCTTCAACGACTGGTTTTTCGTAATCTGTAATCATCGTCTTTCTACCAAATCGTTCATCTGCGGTCATGGTTCCAGGATTGGAGTGATTGAATAACGCACTGTTAAAACTCATACTTTAGATTGTAGGGATATTTAATTCTGGTTTCTTATCATTTTTCATACTTTCTTCACTCATCAGTTTTCTATCGATCTCCACACCACAGCATGAAATGTGCGTACATCTCGAACGTCGCATCTCATAACACGCCGTACTGATAGCAAAGCTGACGATGACACCGCCTGCCACAAGTAAGCCTACCTCAAGCATTGTTTTATTTACAATAATATATTATTCCCGAAAGCGATTCTGTCTGTGAGGATTGATACGGTCTATTTGAGGGGGCATATCTTGACCCATCACTTCACGGTATCCAGTTGAAACATCCACGCTGTGCGGTTCATATGCGGTGTCAGTTGTTCGTTGTTCATTGTATTTTTCTGCGTCTTCTATCAACATTTGTATGGTGCTTTTATCGTGGTGTTTAAAACTGGCTTCATCTACCATATTTCGTATAATTCTGTCTATCTCTTGTCCATCTTCACTGTCTTCGTAGAGTTGTAAGGGACTTGGAGGTAGAATATCTCTTGTTATATTATCGGCGATTTCTAACGGACGTTGTTTGTTTTGGACACCCTGTTTAATATCATAAGAAGCCACCGCTACGTCAATTAAAGTTCCAAGGTGTGCTGAATGTTCATAAATTTTTGTTGATTTTTCCGATTGAAGCATTTCTTCGCCATCAATAACAACCCTGTTCGCACGTTTATTGTAAAAGTTGTTAAGCCTATGAACTGACTCGATGGTTGATTCATTGCCTAATTTTGTTTGAACACGTATGCTGTCTTTCGCCAGTATTGATACAGCATCGAAATGTGTTCTGTAGTTAAACGTCATTTCGTTTTGTTTTATGAATGAGCCGTGAATACTTTCGGCTGGGTTAAAGTTGTGGTTTTCCGAATTAAATGTATTTCCTACAACTCTGGACAAAAACGATCCAAGTGAATGTCCTGTGGAAACAATCTTGAAGCCTGTATATTTACGTAGAACTCTCTCCATCAATTTCAACGATGAACGCACCCTGAATGATAGTCGTTCCGTGCTTGTTAATACCATTAAGTCTGTACCAATATCTTTTATCGACGAAGTCCCTCGATAGGCTACCACGATCTCTTGTGTTGAAGTATTTACAAAAGTGCTGACTTCTTCGTTAGATAATTCGGGGTCTAATACAAATCCACGTGTTTCTTTCATCTCATTTAGAAATTCTTTTACGAAATTTTGACGTTTGTAGTAGTACGATGCGTTTGCGAACCTGGCGTATTTGTGCTGATTGACGGTTTCATACACTGTTTTTGATTTCGGGATGAATTCATTTGCTACGGTGAATATTTTTGATGCTGTTCGCAACATCTTTTAAAAATATAATATATTATTAAAATTGATGGATAAGTATAACATAACACTTCCGAGTGGTGGTCCTGAGTACGCAAATACCGAACCTGATTTTTTCGAGATACCCTTTGTTGTTCTTGCAAATGCGAAACGGTTTTCAGGAAAAAGTCTCGCATTAACTTCATTTTTGAAAATTATGAAGAAGATGGATCGCCTTGACAGATTGTTTGTTATTACGGGAACATTCGCAAATAATAAGCATTATTACAAAGGATTGGACGTTAATGAGGAGGAGGATGTCTTTGAACCTGGTATCGACACGTGTAAGCAATTGATTGATATCCTGGATGAAGAGGCGATGCTGTTCGATCAATACCATGAAGATTTACAAAAATGGAAAGAACTACAGAAGGAGATCCGTTCTAAAAAACACGTGAATGACATCAACGAAGATTTACTTCTATCATTTGAAAATATGGAGAAGCCTACGTACAAATACATGCGCGGGGGCCAGCCGTACCGTCCTGTTATAACGGCGATATTCGATGATTGTATGGGCACTGAATTGTTTTCTACAAACAGACGCAACATGCTCTCGAATATGGTTATCAAGCATCGACATTTGGGCGAAACTCTGTATGGGAAAGGCTCTATTGGTTTGAATTTAATTTTTAGTGTTCAATCTTACACATCAAACAGTTTGGGCGTACCCAAATCGATCAGAACCAACGTAACAATACTTGCAGTTTTTCGGAATAAAAATATCAAAGAACTTCAAACTATAGCTGAGGAACTCGCTGGTGAAATCAGTCCCGAAGTTTTTTTGAGATTGCATCAAGAAGCAACATCAATCCCTTACGGCTTTCTCGTCGTTGATTTAAACCCAAAGAAGACAGTTAAAAGTCAATTCCGTCGTTGTTGGAATGAATACTTATATGTTTAAAAAAATGTCAATATATATTAATCAAATATGGATGACGAAAAAAAACAGAAACGTTTGGAAAACTTGGCGAAAGCACGTCAGCGTATCATGGAGCTACGCGCAGAAAAAGAAAAATTATCTGTTAAATCTAAAAATGTTGAAAAAGTGGTTGAGAAGGTGGTTGAAACTGATACAATCGTGGAGGAGACGCCGTCTAATGTCGCTGATACGCCTTATACGAAACATGTTGTAGAAGAAGAACCTGTTAAAGAACCTGTTAAAGAGCCTCTGAAGGAAGTTGTAAAAGAAATCACTGAACCCGTGAAAAAGGAACGTAAAAAGCGTGAGTACAAAAAGGTTGAAAAGTCAGAGCCTATCGTTATCGAGAACAAGCCTGTTAAATTGAGCTTCACAAAAGGTGAGAATGGTTTTTGGTATATGTGAGATGGATTTCTTTTTTTTGAAATTTATAAAAAAATAAAAAACAAAATTAAAATTCAAAATTCAAAATTCAAAATATTTTTTTAAAGACGCTTTAAAAGGTCATCAAAATAAGAATGTATAAAATCATGTTGAGTTTCGTTCTCAAACGTGAGAATATCTCGTTTTATGTTAAGAAGTCGCTGTTTTTCTGGCTGAACCTTGCGTAAGTATTCTGTTGATACAGTTGTCATACTCCATACGCAATCGTAAAAGTTTGTATTGTTATTTTTTCGCAATTGTTTGATATCGTAGTCGGTTAGATTGATGATATCACACATTGTTTATTTATACAAATATTATATTTTTAAATCCTTTACTAATCTTTATCTAATAACCGAAATCTTCGATTGATTTACTATCTCTGACCGAGATATAACCATCCTTTATAACCAAATTATAACCCAGTTCTGAAAACGTGATCAGTGATTTATCGTCAGGGGTTTGTACCAAATCTAAACGGAGTACAAGCGGAAGAGATCCTAAAGAAATACCATTAGTAAATTGGGCTGGGTCTGAATAGCAGAAACTTGTTGTTAATGTGAAATCTTCATCTTCGTATGCCATAGAACCTGTATTTCCCGACAAACGTAACGCTTTGATGTCGGATTTGCTGTAAGAAGCATTAATTACCTGGTTCAACATATCGCTGTTATCGGCCTCACTTTCTAGGCTCTCGTTGAAAATGAACTTGGAGCCAACTTGTAACTGATATTTTTCAACTTGGAGAGCGTTTTCAAACCCGCCCAAAAAGGTCAATTCGGAGGAGAAACCAGTATCCACAGGTTCAGTTGTAGCAGTCCCATCACGGATTACTGTATGAACGGATCTCAAATCGCTACATGCCTCTGAAATCTGAACACTTGACTTTTTAGAAGCCAACGAGTTTGTGTATGAACGGTATGTGCTGAAAGGTATAACTATTTCGGAACTGTCGTTAGCGAGGTTGTTAAATCTTGAGATAATCGCTTCATCGGCTTTAAGCAATGTCATATTGTATTTGACGTCTGAAATTCCGTAAGATTTGGTCGTGGAAGCACCCCCTGTTCCGATCTTCTGAAGCACGTTGTAGCCGTCGTTCAAAAAAAGTTCCATCGTGAAGGCCATCCCTTGATTTCCCCCGTTCATACTATGGAGAGGGAGGAACGATTGTAATTTTCGTGAGAGCATTCCATGATTAAACATATACTGGAGACGGACACCATCCTTTTGTTTTGCCTTTAATGCTTGTTTTTCAGCAGTTGTTAGAGAAGTTGATTGGACGGTGGTTCCCTCCAAAATACCTTCAAGATGGCGGGATTGATGAGTTGAGGACATGGTCTCTAAAATCTTGTTCAGGACGTGTAAATCATCCACGTGCTCGATCACCAACCCATTTGGGGATTTGATAATCATGCGTTTAAAAATAGAAGTTGTTCCGAGCGATGGGTCGAGGATGTACCCGTTAGCCGCCGCATCAGATGGGTCGGAGTCAGCCTTGAACTTAAATGAAATCGTGGAACGTGAATTGTCCAGGAACGTGTTTTGATACGCAGGAACTCTGAAAAGCAGACGTGATGTACCTTTCGGAGTAAATTCCGTATTGGAAGAACTGTTAGCAGGTATCATGGAAGCATAGGAGATCTCGAACTGTTTGTTTGAAACTCCAACGGGAAGAGCATTGTAACTGGTTAATTTCTGTGGAACTACACGTGACATTGTTTTAATGTATTGTAAGATAATATTTTTTAATTTAATTGTTTTTAATCACGGTAAGAGAAATTCTGAGAACCGTTTGCTATGGATCTGAAAAATTCTGTGTTTGGAATTGTTTCGTCGTCCATTGTATAGATTTTGAGTGTCAGATTAAACGCCTTGTGTGCTTGATCTTTGAGATGCTTATGTGTATATGGGTTCATTATGCCTATTTTGAAATTACTGATCAGTGGGTTATCGGTCTTATGAGGGTGTGGTTGAGACGGTATATGATGTATCCAACTAGCGCGGTTAGTTTCTATCGGAATATTGTGTGCAAGAATAGAAGAATATTCAGTCTTTCCAAGTTTTTTGTAATTATGTGTCGTGGTTTGAATATCGTGGATCAATGAGCAAGTCAAAATAAGGCTACTGTGTGTTTCAAATGCGAGATGCGATGATGTAAGAATACGTTCAGTTGCTGATGTTATTGATCTGAAAAATGACTTAATACCATTGTTCGTTACCGCTACCGTATTTGAACTGTATCGTCCCGGATCTATAGATTTATTGTTTGTGATATTTATTGTATTTAATGATCCACCGTTTCCAGTATTATCAAAGAACACCTGATCTACACTAACGAGTTCATCTGTATAATATACTTGCGCACGAGTGAAGCCGAGCCTATGCAGCAAACTATCTTCATAATATTCTTCAAATTGATGGAATGGATAAACAAGAAAGCCGTATTTGATGTCGTTGCTTGCCGGAGTCTGTCTTTGACTTAAGGAAATTTCAGTTTTGCCCGATGATAATACCGTGAATTTTAGAGCAACGCTGTATGTAGTTTGACTAGTGAATGTTGAACCTACAAATTGGTCTGGATGAACAACGAATGAGTTATCTGTTTGAGCATCAGTCAAAGTCTGATCGTAATACGACGATGCTTTCAAAAGCCGTTCAATCTCTAATAGCATCTCTTCGTGGGTGTAGAAACCAGGTTCTAAATCCACCTGAATGTTAAAAAGTTGATTGGTGTCAGTAGAAGCATTCACGTATCGCCTAAAATACATCTGAAAGCGGTTGTTGGGTTCTTGAATGTTGTGTAAGTCATTTGCTGTGCTGAATGAAATTAGTTCAAATTGCGTGGCGTTCCGGATGGGTTCAAGTAGATTGACTGTGTATTGATCTTCATGTACAGAACGTGATAGATGAGCACTATTGATGTGAAGATACTTATAACTCATATTGTGTTTTACTCTATTAACAGATATATTTTTTGATAGGTTTGGTGTTATTGTTTTTCTGGCATCAGGGATGATCGGCTGTGAGGGGTTCTTGAAACGAGTTATCTCTTCTTGTTCAAAACGTTGCTGTCGGTTGTATGCCCGTGTTGATAGCATTGGTGTCTCGGGTTTGTACATTTATTATAGTTTAGATTTATAACAAATGAAAAAAAATAGAATTGAGTGTGTGTGTGCCAAATGTCCCCTATTCTGTATATACGTAAATTAGGGGACATTTGGCACAAACCTTTATATGTCGTCTCCTGGGACATTTCTCAAAACATATTCTGAAGGATACCAAACATCATCCTCTTCAGCTGTAAATATTTGCTTTCTAAAAGCCTTAACAAATCCTGTCATATCGAACACAACCTGTTTTTTTTCAAATTTTTGATACGGGGACATTTGGATCGGCGTAACATCCACAACTTTACCATCAATTCTTTTTCGTTTTCTTTCACCAAACCTCAACGACATTCCTATGTATTCAGTGTAAATTGTATTTAATGTCCCAATCAACCCCTTTTCAGAAAATGTGTCAAAATGCTTATGGGTATCAAACATAAACAATCGTTTCATTTCTCCGTTCTTATTTTTAAAATATTCTGCAACTTCCTTCAAAACATCCCGTTTGATTTCACAATCAGAATAACTATTTTCAATACCGAGCACAGCATTCAATCCTGTGATAAATTCTTTTTTCTCCATAATATTATCGGTATAATACGAAACTGTAGTATGCTTTTTATTTTCAACCAAGTAGCCTTCGTGTATGCTATGGATCATTGCTGGATTTTGCTGATAATTGTCGAACATATTTTTTAGTGTGTCTTTACATAAACCGTGATCGATCCCCAACACATTGACTTCAAAATCGTATTTTAGATATTTTATTTTATCAAGTGTTGTTGCTTTTCCTGAACAGATCAGTTTATAAATATCTTCACATTCCGTATAATCTGCGTCAATTTCGTTGTAATCATATAAACCGTGTTTATTGATGTCTTTATCAACTGTAATTTTCTCAATTGGTAGCAAGTAACTGGTATATCCACACAATTGAAGATATTTATCTACAACCTGTTTAAAATACATCCGATTGACAACTTTTTCAAGTTCGTTATAAGCCCATATTTTTAACAACCAATCCGATAGTCTGTTTGAAACATTTTCTTTTTTCCAATCATATAGCTCTTCAAATGTTCGTAATAATACGGTGTCATCCTCCTGATAATTGACTTGCATAAACCTGTCATAAACTGTGTAAAACAGTTGATTTTTCTTCAATATTCTCGCCCTCAATGAGGCTTGAAACATATCTCGTACATTCGCACCATTCACTGAGAAATTAATGAATAACTTATCAAAATGTTTTTCATATATTGCTGGATTGTATGAAACACCGACGGTAATTGTGCTTGTATAAACAACGTTTTGATATTTCGCCCACATCGTATCCACATCTCTTATCTCTTGGCTCAGTTTATCATCAGTGAAACGGTTGAGTTTGAGACTTGTTTGACTTGTGTCTCGTATCGCTTCATGTAATGTATCCGAATGAGGACGAGAACCGGTAATAATAACACGCCGGTCTTTTGGATATTTATTGATATCGTTCAATAAACATTTTGTCAATTTGTCTGAGGTGTTCCCCATTTTGAAACATGTACGTTTGTACGGGTTGAATGTATTCTCAATATACAGTTTGTGTTTATTTGGTCGGATTGTGTTTAACACATCAACGGATCTGTCCATTATAAATGCATCGGCTGATACAACAAATTTCGCATTTGTTAGAATTGAATGGAATTTGAGGCTTATTTTGTCAATGTTTGTGGTCATTGTCGATGAATGAAACTGGTTTAAAATGCTCTCAATTTCATCTAAAATGACGAGTTGGTATTTGTCCTTTAGTGTGGTTAAACTTTCCAATTGACACACCATAAAATCGTGTTTAATGCGATCTTCTTTCTTGATTTCTTTATAGAACTTGAAACGGTGTTCCACCTCTAAAAACTCTGAATAAATACTATTTCCAAACATAACACGGGGACTGATAACAAGTATGCTCTCAAATTTGTGTTTTTTGATAAGTTGTTTTATAATAGTTGATTTTCCTGTCCCGAGATGCGATTTCAACATAATATCTGTATATGGTTTATCACGGATCTCAAACATATCATTTTTTGGTGCAAGTTGGAACAATTTGTATAAATCAATTTCATCGCTACAATATCGTGTATTGATTGTTTGTTTTTTGTATCCGAGTTTTTCAACATCCAATGTTACTTGTGTAATTGAATTGACAAGCTCGTTTTCATCACGGTATTCATTGGGGTATTTTTTCTTCAGTAAATCATCAATTGTTTTTAATGTTCGGGCGTTTTTCCTTGGTAATAGATTATCCCAATCCTTACATGATGTATCACACACAAATTTTGTCGATGTTTTCGCCCAGTTTATAAATAAGGCTTTTCCGTCCGTGTTTGGATATACGTTTTTGATTGCACACATCACGGAAAAATAGGTCGCCCATTCAAGGTCATCATTGCCCAATTTCGTTAATTTTTTAGCGAGTGGATCTTTTAATGATCCTTTTACTAACACATCAACCTCTGTTATGATTTCACCCACATCTAATATTGTTGGTTGTTTATTGACTGTTTCTTTTTTTGTAAAGTTTTTGATGGATAATTGTTTTGTAATTACTGGTTTGTAATACCCTTTGAATTCATCGTGTGAGTACCGTTTTACAAGATGATTTTTAAATCCTTCACCTTTGATAATATTTTGTGTGTATTCGGCTGAGTTAATTTTACTTTGATGAGGTAATTTGAATGACTGATTTTTTTGATACGGGACAATATCAATTGACCCACTGATATCGGGGTTTTCTTCATTGTCTTTAATATATTTGATGAACTCAACGACATCTCTGTTTGATTTTACAAAATAGCCGTTGTTTATAACAATATGGAATGACCATTTTATTGTTTCCTTCTCAGACCGGGGTTTTGTGCCTGATACATATAAATCATCTTTGTCCAAAACCATACCATAGAACTTTTCATAATGCGTTTGTATGGATGGTATGATATCACACCAAAATAAAGTAGTTGCTGGTGTGGATATTTTACTCTCGTAATACTCAATATCAAAATACAACTTGCATTCCGAGTTAATGACTTCAAAAGCGTGCCTGTTTTTATGTTCATGGATCTGTTCATATTCTTCATAGGACTTGTAATGGTAAAACTGGTGTGTTGTATGTTGTTTTCCGTCTTTGGTGTATATACATTGTTCGTCCGTTAAAAACTGATGGGCTTTACTTTCAGCGTCTTTAATCATCGCATCCTTTGAACCGATGCCGTGAAAACGTTTCATCACAGCCTTTATATTATATAATATAAAAAAAGTTTTTAAATCAATTTTTAAATTTCATAAAAATAAGTGAATGATGATTTATACCGCCTCCTTTAACATCCGTTGCTCTTTCCGTTTGTAATAATTCAACAAAGATTTTAACTTTATCGCCTCCCTATATTCTGGGTCGGATTTATAGCGTTCCTTGGTTTTCTCGTTTCTCAATTTCCAGTTTTCATTTCCATAATATTGACGCATGATTAAAGTTGTAGGGCTCGCTTTTTCGTCTTGTTTGAAGTTGTGATGTTTATCATTCACCATATTCCCCCACCTTTATATTATATAACAAAATAATCTATAAATCAATTTTTATTTAGCAAGTGTTTTGAAATAATTAACTAATAGTTGTCTTTTATCTTCATCATTTTCGTCAGTAACTGGTATCTTATATATACCTCGACCAGTCAGTGGGCTGTGTCCGATGGATTTTGAAAGTTTCACCTCATCTATCTTTAGAAGACGATACACAGTTTCAAACAGGTGGCGATAGTCCGTATTATTATCGACTCTTATCATGGTCGCAAAATTCTTAAGCATTTGTTTAAACACTCGCCCTATTGTCGCCGCTGTATAGGTATCAAACAGATTTTCACGTGGGTACTTTTCAAGAGATATATCAATTTGGTCTTTCACATATTTCGGCACGATATAATTGTAGGTATATCCAGTTTTTGAAGTGGATCGCCCAGAAAGATATAGACGTCCTGTTTGCGTATTGTAATACTTCCCTTCACCACGGAACACCTGCTTTGCGTTATGAATGAGTTTGATTTGACCAACGGACAGCCGACTGATAAAAGATATATTTTCAGGTTTCACTGTCTTGTTAAACATCCCATACGTGTAGAGTAATATGAGTAGATGATGTAAGTTATCTGATTTGTTTTTCAAAGCCTTTTGTTTTAGTTTTGCTTCAAGGTCAAATATTTCTTTTACATTGTGTAGAATTTCATTATAATTTGTCGGGTTTTTCTCGATCCTCTCAATTGTATCTGCCTGTTCCTGAGTTTTCAATTCACCTGAAAATACACCAAGTTCGGTATAATAGGTTTCAAAGTCATGTTGTTGTTTGACATAGTTAATAGCGGGAGGATATTCGTTTAATAGTGTAAATATAACAGCCATCTTCTTCTTTCGTGTGGATGATTTGTAGGTTTCCCCAGCACCCCGAGTATTTTCAGGAATGATATAGTCAGTCATCTTGCGGTTAAAATTTTCGGGCGTATCATCTAATATTTTACGAAAGTCTTTAGTTTGATATACTCGGCATAACACATTCGTATTTGAAACATCCATAGTTTTCGTTTTCTCACCGATTGTTTCCGGTGCGCCGACACGATTGGGTTTCACATAGAAATGCCGAGACCCCATGTACTCTTTGACACGATCACAGTGTAATTCTTTTTCGTAATCAATTTCAGGCTCGGGTTCAGGTTCGGGTTCAATGATACGTTGGCGTTTTTTGTTCTGGGATGGGAGGAAATTTCGCAAATATTCTTTTTCGGGTTCAGTCCATGGGTATTTTGTCATTGTGCTTTTTTGGATCACTTTTTGTTCTTTTGATTGCAAGCGTAGAAACACACGTGTCATCGCATACTGTTGTTTGCTTTCAAATGATAGATTGATGTTGTATTGTCTCATAGACGCTTTACGTTTTTCAGAAACTGGCATTTTATATATGTTTAGATAATTATTTGTTAATCTTCTTTAAATCAATTTTTTTATTTCGTATGTGGCGTTGGAATATGTCGGGTAGAACTTACAAAGGTTGTTGATACCTTCTTTGAACTGTTCGACACTGTAAATTTTCAATAATTGTTTTTTGAGGTTTTTAGGAAGAAGCCGAATAACCCCCGATTGAACGATGTGTTTGTTTTTTGAATCTAATTTATCAAGTCTTTCTATGACATAACGAGTTTCCTCACATTGAAAGAATAAGACATTCATATACGGTTCATCTACCCAGTTTTCGATGATTGATGACATTATTTGTTAATCTTCTTTAAATCAATTTTTTCAATTTTTTTTGAATTTCAAAATATATGTATCAATAAATGGTGAAACCATTATTTAAATGGCCTGGGGGTAAAACAGATGAAATACAGCAGATATTAACATATATTCCTGATAACATAGAATACTATATTGAGCCTTTTGTTGGGGCTGGAGCGTTGTTTTTTCATTTACAACCTACTAAGGCAGTTGTCAATGACGTACATAAAGAGTTAGTTGATTTATACAGAACAATACAAGATGGAAAGAGTGAATGCATCTATGATTTTATGGAAACACATCCGAATAACGAAGACACCTATTATGAAGTCCGATCTATGATACCGTCAAATGAATTAGAAAATGCGTCAAAATTCTATTATCTACGGAAAACGTGCTACCGAGGAATGAGTAGATATAACAAGCGTGGTGAATTCAATATTTGTTTCGGGCGGTATAAGAATATCACGTATGATACATTACTTGATAAAAGTTATGAAGACTTATTGAGAAGAACGAAAATATTTAATTGTGATTTTGAGGAAATATTTGAAAACTACAATAGTGCTGATAACTTTATGTTTTTAGATCCACCGTATGATTGCGATTACACTGACTACGGATATTGTAAATTTGGTCAAGAAGAACATAGACGACTTGCTGAATGTTTTAAATCAACCAATATAAGATGTCTGATGGTTATCGGAAAGACACCCTTCATTGAAGAATTGTATGATGGTTATATTGCTGGTGAATACGATAAACGGTATCGGATAAAGATACATTCCAATAGAGTTAATTCAAGTGCTATTCATCTTGTTATAAAAAACTACTGATGATAAATATCTCTCATAAATATTTGTGGTAGAAAACAGAGAATTGAGTGTGTG
>CERP01038155.1_pt1 | contig 21013 bp, 11 predicted proteins | sample 530801 | NCBI WGS metagenome assembly CERP01 (sample SAMEA2620991, study PRJEB7988) | marine metagenome | biome: marine biome (ENVO:00000447); feature: surface water layer (ENVO:00002042); material: "saline water (ENVO:00002010), including plankton (ENVO:xxxxxxxx)" | depth 5 m | reverse complement strand
TCTTACAGTAATAGGTATAGCACTTTGGGAAGAAAACGACGCTGAAGCGGCGAGAGCTGTTAGTACAATTTTAGAGGTTCAATCTACTGTGTCTGGCATAACGTTAGATTTATATCAGCAACCAAGTAAGTTGTCTGCTCCAAGTGAATCATCAACGTGGAATAAATACAAAGCTGGAGCGCCTGCTGAAAATAATAATGATGATTATGCTAACGATGATTATCAGCGTGTACCTGATGAAAGATACGGCTTAGATCCAGCGTTTGCACAAACTAACGGCTCTTTTTATATTGACGATAGGCTAGGTAGAATACATTTTAGTTCTAATATTTCTGGAAAAACTGTGATATTAGATTACATAAGTGATAGTTTAGGTACTGAAGCTGAAATGCAAATACACAAGTTAGCTGAAGAGGCTATGTACAAAAACATAACATACGGTGTTTTATCTGTTAAAAGTAATATACCAGAATATATTGTTATGAGAGCTCGTAAAGAAAAAATAGCAGCAACTAGAAAAGCTAAGCTTAGACTATCAAACGTTAAGATAGAAGATATTACTCAAATACTTAGAGGAAAGTCTAAGCATATAAAGCACTAATTTATGGCAGAGATTACTAACAATTTTCTTCAAGGTAAAATGAATAAAGACCTTGATGAGAGAATTTTACCTAAAGGACAATATAGAGATGCGATGAATATACAGATCACTACGTCTGATGGTTCAGATGTTGGTAGTGCTCAAAGTATTCTTGGAACTAAAGCTTTGTCTGCTATAGGCGCTTTTAATTCTACATCAGTCTGTATAGGTAGTATTGAAGATGTTTTAACAGGCTGTATATATTATTTTGTTAGATCTAGCACTAGAGACTTTATAGCTAAGTATGATATTAAAGCTGACTATGCTACTTTCATAGCTGTAGATATAAGTAGAAAGCCTAATTTAGTAGACGGTGATGGTAATCCACTAACTTTAGATCCTTTTTTAAATTTTACTGGAAGGCAAATAACAGCTATAAACATTATAGATAATTATTTGTTTTGGACTGACGGTGACAACGAGCCTAAAAAAATAGATTTATCTAAAAATTATTCAGGTGACCAAAATGAACCTCAAAGCAACGCTGTTCACTCAAGATTTTATCTTGACGGCGTAAGCTACGGGTACTTAAAAGAAGAGCATTTAACTGTTATAAAGAAAAAACCTCTTAGAGCTCCTCAAATAAAAGTAATCTCTTCTAAAGGTAACGAGAAGGCTTCTATATTTGAAAGACAAATACCTAGATTTTGTATTAGGTATAAGTACGAAGATAATCAGTTATCTGCTTTTAGTCCCTTCACTCAGCCAGTGTTTAACGCGGAGTATATTGACGATTACAATAGCTATAGTTTTTACGATACGTCAGAATCGTATAACACGGCTATGCTAAATTACATTAGATCAATAGAAGTTTACGGCTTTGTAGATGATAGTATGCCTGACGACGTTGTTGAAGTAGAAATACTTTACAAGACAGAAGACTCTAATGTAATATACTCTATAGCTAAAATAAAAAAAACAGATCCAAGCTGGAGTGCTATAGGAAGCTATATAAGTGATTTAGGCTTTAATGAACCAGGCGGTTATCTTGATACTTCAGGAAGCTATACTATAAGAAGTGAAAATGTTTTTACAGCAATAGCAGAAGAGCAATTTTTAAGGCCTTTTGATAATGTTCCTAGAAAAGCTTTAGCGCAAGAGGTTGTTGGTAACAGAATAGTATATGGTAATTATACGCAAAACTACGATTTAGACTCTGTTAATATAGATGCTATAGCGTGGCCGTATTTTTATGAAAAGCAAGACAGGCCTGTTAGATCATTAAAATCAGATAGAAGCTATCAAGTAGGCGTGTTGTTCGGTGACACTTATGGAAGAGAAACACCTATATTTACTTCTACAAGAGGCGGCTTTAACACACTTCAAAACTATCCTAGCGAAGTAAGCTGGAAAGCTAGTATAAAGATAAACTCTGATATTCCGTCTTGGGCTCACTATTATAAGTTTTACATAAAAGAATCTTCAGGGCAATATTACAATTTATTAAATCAAAGGGTTTACGTTCCGTTTGCGCATAGTCAATTTGAAAATGAAGAAGACCATGTATATCTTTCTTTCCCTTCAAAAGATAGATCTAAAATATCTGTTGACGACTATATTGTTTTAAAAACAGTGCTACTAGAGCCTACACCTTTTAGAGTAAGTGAAGATAATAAATACAAAGTATTAGACGTAAGTAACGAAGCTCCTGAAGCAATATCATATAAGTTTTATGATCTTGGATCAGTTACAAATAATGCTAGTAACGCTTTTACTGTTGCTACTGATGGAATTTTTACTGCAGACGTGTCAAACGGCAGCTTGCAGCGTATAGATCAACAAACTGATACTATAATAATTAATAAAACTGCTTGGCAGGCTATTGATACTGATGGCGCTGCTTTAACAAACAGCGAAGGTGGAGGAACAGAGTCATCTAATAAAGTAGAAAATCTTTATATATCATGGTCTTTAGGTGGTTTACAATCTAAAAGATATAAAGTTACAAACGTAAGAGTATCGACAGATGCAGAGTATATCATTAGATTAAGCGAAACGATACAGTTACAAGACGCTTTAATAGCTAACAAAGATGGATTAGCTAATGATGGAGCTTTAGCGACTCCTGAAAATATGCCTGACAAGCTTAACTTTAAGATACAAAGAAAAGATAAATATTCAGATGAAAACTTTTCTGGACATTTCTTTGTTAAAATAGCTGCAGATGATTTAATAAAAACTCAACTTATAAACGAGCCTTCACAAATAGAAGCTTCAGACAAAATATTACACGCTGAAAAAGTTTATTTATGGCTAGACCAAGCTGACGCTAGCGCTAGCGCTACAAAAAATAGTAATGTTCAATACTATGATAAAATTACCGATAATTATTACAACGGCGATGCAGCAACTCCTAACGACATACACGAACAAGGTAGTTTAACAAACACTAAGATATCATGGGACGCTCTTTTAGACGAGGCTTTAGGTTTTGGTGGAGGGAAAGGTAAGTTTTTTATTGATGGCATGTATATGGCTGCGTCTAATCCTTCAGACACTTTGTATGCTAGAGAGTCAGGTCAAGGTTGGGCAGGTAGTCCTATTATTCGTTATCCAAAGTTAGTATGGGCTGCAGCAACGCCTAACATGCAAGCTTCAGTCGCAAATTCTGGAATTAACTACAATAATACTAATTTAGTTTCTTACTCTACTTCTAGTAATATTGCAGCTTCTAATATAGCAGAAACAGCTAATTGGGGTTGGATGCTAGAAAATTATACTGATTTTGATACAGCAACTGGCGCTGATATGAATAATGACGGCGTAGCTGATTTTTATATAAGCCATGACTATGACACTACAGCTATGGACGGTTCTACTAATATAGCTTTTGCCGTAGACGCTGACGATGAAGTCGACTGGTACGTTAACGGTATTGAGCCTATTATACAAGCTGATCTTAATTACTACGTTGATCCTACTAGCGGCGTGCAAAGCGGTAATGGTGGAAGAGCGTGGTCTAATAGCACAATATACGGAAGTGATAGAATTAATGATTTAGCAAGCGATTACGATCTTGGTGGATATTATATGCATGTTTCATTTCTAGGGCCTGGCGTAGATTTATTTACAAGAGCAGATAGTTATAATCCGACTATTCCATTTACAGGGCCTAATTGCTTAGCCAAATATCTTCAAGGCATATGGGGTGGTGGAGCTTTTAATCACGGCACTGGAACAGGTTTTGTAGAAATGGAAACACATTGGTATGATGCTAGTCAAGGCGGTACGGCTGGGCACTATTTAGCTCCAGCGCCAGGTGTTGAAGTATTTTCTAGTAATGGAAATGTGCAGTATAGTTTTTTACGCGGATATGATCCAGATTATCAAACTCAACACGAAAGACAGTTTGATCCTACCTATGGAGCTGAAGACGCACAAGCTATACAAGAAATGGTTAGTAATTTAGTTGCCGGTAAAAAGTTTAGATTTTCCGAAGACACTAACGAAGAAATATATACTATATTAGGTGTTAAAGTAAAGTACGTGTACAATCACACGCCGTGGCGTATGCGAAAAGCATGGGATGCCGGCACTTCAACTTACGTTAATGGCGGTGACAGTGTAGAAGAGGCTGTAATCGCTTGGGCTGAAGCCGGTACGGCTACAAGCAACTCGCAATTTACTAGCGTGTTAGACAAGTTAGAAGCTTTTGGCGCTAGATCTAATAGACGTATAGTTTATGCTTTAAAGTTAGATAAAAATCCTCAAGCTGGTGGAGCAGAAACATTTAAGCCCTTAAGTCAGGATAACACTGATTTTGATGTTAATAGTAGCAACAGTTTATTTGAGTTTGTAGCAGAAAGCGCTAAATCGTTCTCTAGTGATGCTACTACTAATAAAGCTTTGTTTGAGACAGAGCCTGAAAAATCAGCTGACTTAGATATTTATTATGAAATTAGCGACGCTATACCTGTAGAAATAACAGAAGAGAATAAAGACATTATGTTTCCAGTAGGATCTAAAGTAGAAGTGTTAAACTTTGATAAAGCTGCTGATGGAATTCAATTGCCTAAAGAAAGATATATCCGTCAAGCTTACTGGAATACATCAACAGAAGATTTAAGTATTGTTGTTAACGGGTTGAATGATGAAGATCGTGGGTTTAATTATTATGATCCATCTGACGGAACTACAGAGCTAGACTATGAAGGTAAAATTTTAGCCATAACTAGAGCTGACGGCAGCGTTGTTCATGTTGAGATAACAGAAGCAAATGCAACTACTGATTATTATATTGCAGGAGGTGGTTCGGGTAACTACGGTTATAGACGAGGCTTCAAAGTAAAACTTTCACCGTCACTGCCTTATTACTCAAATTTTTACAATGTATTTGCTTTTGGTAACGGTATAGAATCTAACACTGTTAGAGATGATTTTAACGGAGTTTCTATAAGAACAGGTGCTAGAGCATCTACAACGTTAGACGAGCCTTATAGAGAAGAAGTAAGAGAACATGGTTTAATATTCTCTGGGCTATATAATTCTAATACGGGTGTTAATAATCTAAATCAGTTTATACAAGCTCAAAAGATAACTAAAGACTTAAATCCTACGTACGGTAGCATACAAAAGTTGTTTCAAAGACAAACTAACTTAGTAGTGTTCTGTGAAGACAGAGTTGTAAAAGTTCTTAGTAATAAAGACGCTGTGTTTAACGCTGACGGTAATCCTCAGCTAGTTGCTAACGAAAGAGTGCTTGGTCAAGTTACTCCATTTGTAGGTGAGTTTGGTATATCTAAAAATCCTGAGTCTTTTGCTAGCGAATCATATAGAGCTTATTTTACAGACAAGCAAAGACGAGCTGTGCTAAGATTATCAATGGACGGTTTAACTCCAATATCAGACGCTGGTATGAAAGACTGGTTTGGTGATAATTTAGCAGATGACAATGTTATGTGCTTAGGTACATACGATGAAGATAAACAAGAGTATAATTTAACTATAAGAGAAGGTTATACTGAAAACCTAATTGCTAACGATTCTTTTGACGACGGCGTAGAATTAGTTGAAACACTTCTTGGAGAAGAGTTACTTAATAACGCTTTTACTGGCGGCGCAGACTTTACTGAAGTTGATATTGCTGCTACAAACTTTTACCAAACAACAAACAGAGTTCGTAATGCAGATCTTACTGGAACTATAAATCATATAAACGTTACGCCTGCAAATGATGACATTATAGCTGGCAATTGGTATATGGTTGAAGTAGATGCTAGTAATTTACCAAACACTAGTGATTTTGCTATTATTGTTGCTAACGCTTTGGCTGGTCACCCAGAAATACATGGTGGTAATCAAAACACCTTTGATTTTAGAGAAACTCTACCTTATCATTTTGGTCAAGTTTCTGGCTCAGGAACTACTGCAACAGGTTTGAAGTTGTTACCTGCTAATCGTTATTGGGACGACTCTGATACACCTATATTGTTAGGTATATGGCGAGCTCCAGCAGACTCTAGTACATTTGAGTTAAACAGTTGGGTTGATAGCGCTGACTCTACTAATCCTGGATTCACTTTAGACACGGTTACGTTATATAACATAACGGAAATACCTAGTATGTCAGAGCCTAACCAGTGGGAAATTAAAGACGAAAACTATACTATGCCTCACGCGGCGTACAAATATATAGAAGAGTTTTACAGTGAAGATGAATATACTGCGACTGAAAGAGCTAGACCGATGGTGTATTTTAAAAATAATGCAGCTCAATTTAACACTGAAAATCCAGAGTATTTTGTTTCAAGTTTTTATAATGGCAACAATGCTGGCTCTACCGGCGCGCCTCCCGCAGCTTTTGATCCTGACGCAGATTATTTACAGCCTACCTACGGTGGATATAATTTGTCTTTTACTGTTGGAGATAACGTAGATACAGGATCTATAAGTGGAACTTTACAAGTGCGTATTGAAGTGCCAACTGACTCAGGACCTGCTGGGTTTATAGCTAACATTACTGAAGCTGGAGATTACGTTATAAATTACAATACTACGTCTGATTATACGCCAACCATAGTTTCTCAGCCAGATAGTTCAAGCATTGGAGCGGAAGATCCGGCTGCTACAGCTAGCGCATACTTTTTAAGGTTTGCTCAAACAGGTAGCAATACTTTTGAGGGCTCTGTAAGTAATATATCAATAAAAGACGCTACATCTTTATTTACTGGCGGTGGAGCAGATAGCTGGACTTTTGAAAGCGAAAACAACAGCAATGAAAACGAGCCAAACGATGTATATTGGGATAGTGGATCTTTAGTTTTTGACAATATTAACCCAACTTCAACGTCTGCCGTTTATGCTAGACAAAACTTAGGTAATTTAAGAACTGGCTCTAGATATAATCTTTCTTTTGATTATAGTAACGGTAGCGCTGGAACTTCTTTTTGTAGAATATATTACTTCAACTCTCAAGGAAAAGGCTTCCATTACAGAACTTTATATCCTACTCAAGCGCAGACTGGTGTTAGTCATTTTAATGAATACTTTACTATAGACGACACATTTACCGCTGTAACAGGTCAAGGCGTAAGTGTGTACTATAATACTTTAGTTTTTTACTTTGGAGCTTTTAGTAGTCACAACGATGGAGCTAGTTTAACTATAGATAATATTTCTATGATACCTGTAGTAGATGAAGATTTTAAACCAAAGACGCTAAGCTACAGTGAGCAAGCTAAAGGTTGGATAAGTTTTAAGTCATTTATTCCAGAAAGCGGAGTAAGTTTAGGTGGAGATTACTACACGTTTAATAACGGGGCAATACATAAGCACCACGAAGAAGAAACTAACAACAACGTTTTCTATGATCAAGCTAGAGTAAATTCTTTCATTGATTTTATATTTAATGACTCTACACCTGTAGTAAAAGATTTTAAAACATTATCCTACGAAGGTAGCGCAGGCAAAAGAAACGGTTATGTTGAGCATGCTGGTGGTGCTACTGATGTAAACTACGACAACTTAAACAGTAGCGACGGTTGGTTTGTTTCAAATATAGTTACTGACTTACAAAAAGGTTCTATACCAGAGTTTATTAAAAAAGAAAGTAAATACTATAACTATATAAGAGGAGGTTCTTTTGATAATACAAACTCAGATGATATAGGAAGTTTAAACGTACAAGGCTTAGGTGTTATTGCTGATGTTGAGTACGATCAAATTATTGTAGACGAAGAATAAATGGCAAATATAAATAGCATATCAATATTAACAACTGATTTAAACGCTGCTGGCGAAAACAGATCTTTGTCTATACAAGGCGAAGTTGGCGCTCAAGTAACAATACAAGTTGTTAGTAGTGACAATAAATTTTACAACTTTGTTACAAGTAGTTTTAGCTCTAGCTTCAGCACTAAAAGTAAACTAGAAGTTACATTGACAAGCGGTGATTTTTCAAGACTTATAAATTTTCCAGCTGGTAGTTCTGTGAAATACTTTGTTATAGTTAGCCCAAAGCCTTATACAGATACAGTAATTTCTGGTGGAGTTTATATTCAAGAAATAGGTTCTATATCTGATTCTACAATAACATTTGCTATTATCACAGACAATACGGCTAAATACGCTTCTAATCCAGTAATAGCTAACACTGTAGCTACAGGTTCACCTTCTACGTCAACTTCAAAAATAGTTAATATATCAGGAACTATAAGTAACGCTACTACAGACAGTAACAGTCAAGGCTTATTTGTTATAAGCGGAGCAAGTTTAAACAACAATAGCTTTCAGTTTGATACAACTAAAACTATATCTAGTAACCCTAGTGGCGATGGCGTGGCTGGTGCTAGAGCTATACTTTCTGACATTACAGATTTAGTTGTAGGTATGCGTTTAATTTTTCACAAAGGAACTACAGCACCTTCTTCTACTACTGTTATACAAGCTATAGACACAGAGCTTAAACAAGTTGTATTTAGTACTATTGTGCCTTTTGAAGATGGAGAAACTATGACATTGAGAGCTTCTGGTTTATCTTTAGCAGCTTCAGCTATAGGCGCTAGTATTGCTTTAAATTCAAGTTCTATAGATCCAGGTAGACCAGAAATAACTACAAACGTTAGAGCTGGTGGATCTGGAACTACAATCAATGTGACTACAACGCAAGGAATACCTGGTGGAAGTAAAGCTGGATTTACAGGTATAAGCGTTGATAACTCTAGCACAAACAACGTTAACGTAGTTACTCCAGATCCTAATGGAACTGACGGTGACGGTGTAATAACCTGTGATCTCTCGCAATCGTTAACTGTAGGCACAAAGTTGACATTTACGTCTGAAAACGGAAAAGAAGTATTAACGACAGCTGCTACTTTGAATGCTCAGCTAACAGTAACTCAATTTCCTCAGACTAACAAAACAATTAATGTAAGAATTGACGATTTAATAACACCAGGCACAGTATCATGATAATTGAATTAAACGAAAATATAAAGATAAATGATTCACTTCAAGTGGGCGATATATTGTATTATGCACCACTAAATGGCGCAGGTCCAATATCTAATAGCTTAGATAATCCTATAATAATTGGAGAAGTAACTAATATTAGTGGATCAACAATAACTACAGTTGAAACTCCAGCAACACCTCAAGAAGGTGATTTTTTAATGTTTGTAAAAAACAACAAAGTGAATACATCAGGTTTAAAAGGCTATTACGCTAGAGTTAAGCTAGAGTTAGACTCTGATAATAAAGGTAAATTGTTTTCTGTATCTGCAGAGGTATCAGAAAGTAGTAAATAATAAGTCAAAAATGTAACTATTAATACATAAATTTAATAATATGGCAATAGTAGGTTTAAAAAAAATAAGTCCGTTAAAAATGGATCCTCTCACAGCTGTTCAGCTTGGAACAGCAGTAATGGGGTTTTTTGGCGCTAATAAAGCTAAAAAAGCAGCGGCAAAAAGAGATGCTGAAGCAAGAGCGAGACTATCAGAAGCTAGAGACGCTTACAACGCTATCGAGTTTACAAACCCTTACGAAGGCGTAACAAACCCATACGAAGGTGTACAAAGTCAGTTTACAGGTATGGAAAACGTATATGAAGAGCCGCAAGTTGACACTAGAGCCGTAGACTACATGCGTGAGCAATCGCAACAACAACAAGCTAATATACTAGGTAATTTAAGAGGCGTAGCTGGTGGTAGCGGTGTAGCTGGTTTAGCACAACAAATATCTAACATTGGCACACAGCAAGCTAGACAGCAAGCTGTAGAAATAGCTAAACAAGAACGTCAAAGTGAAGCAGCTAGACGAGGTGAGGCTAGCAGAATAGACTCGTTACAACGACAAGACGCGCAAAGAATAGACATGTTACAACGTCAAGGTGCTTATCAAGCAGACATGCTACAAAGAAAAGGCGACATGTATGTTCAACAGCAAGAGCAAGACAGAGTAGCTAGTTTATATGGTTTAGCCGCTGATAGACAAACAGCAACTAGTCAATCATTAAACGCGGCACAAGAAGGAGTTAGCAGCGCACTTGGTAATTTAGGTGGTGAGATAGCCGGTGGTGTAGCCTCAGGGTCATTTGATGGATTAAAACCTCAACCAGTAGGAGATTTTGAAAAAGCTTACGGCTCTTTTGACTCTTACAGAGCAGCAAAGAATTAATTATGGCAGAAGAAAAAGATTTTATGGAAAGCCAAGATTTTCTTGGAGACTTATTTAAAAATGTAGGTAAATCTACTGGCGCTAGTTTGTTTGAAAAATTATCTACTAATGCTAGACAAGAAGCTCTTCAACCTTTAGTTAAATCATTACAAATACAGCAATTTACTAAACCGTTAATAGAACTAGCTGACAAAGCTGAAGCTGCTCAAAAAGCTGGTATGGCTGCTTATATAGCTGCTAATCCTGAAATAGATGAATCACTACTATACGATGGTACAGGCGATCTTGTAAATGGTATCATGCAAGAAAACAATTTAAGGTTTAGAGAAATAAACAGACAGTTGTCGTTTATGGATATTCGTAATCCAAAGTATCAAGAGCTTGCTAACGAGCTAAATAAAATAAACACTACTAGCGCTCAACTTAGAGAAGATAATAAAAAGTTACTAGGCATTAGAAACTTAATGAAAGATGAGAATAGAGTTGAAGAACTAAGTAAAGGTATGAGCTCTTCTCAGCAAGCAATGTATAACGATATTTTAACTGGTAATAATCAAAACTTTGTTAACATAAACGGTAAGTTGCACTGGCAAGATCCTGACAACGCAGACGCAGAGCCTGTAGCTATATCTAGCGTAGATGCAGCTGGGCCTACTTACGGTAACTCTGTTGTAATGGAAAAACATATTGGACTTTACAATGAAGTTATTAACGCTCAGTTTGTTGACGATGCTGTACTGCATAGCAAGGTAAATAGCCTGTGGAAGTCAGATGGCGTTGGTAACGCAGGCTTAAAATCTTTTATATTTGATAATCAAGGTGCAGATGATGCTATGGGATTTGATACTAGCGGTTGGTTTACGCAATGGTATAAAGATAATAATATCGTTGGCGAAGAAGCTCAGCTAGCAGAGTACGAGCGAATAAGAAATAGTGGAGTTTTAGCAGACGGAGCTACAGACAATGTTAAACAACACTTCTCTGCTTGGTATCACTCTAAGATGAAAAGTAATGTTGCTAGTCAATACAATAAAAAGAAAGCTGCAGAAACTAGTACAGACGCCTTATTAGATCCGCCTGCTGATCCAAACAAATTTGAAGTTTTTGTTCCAGATAATTTTAAATATAAATCTAAATTACCAGCTTTAAACAGCAATAACACTTACGAAGGACAGGCGGGTACTGGTGAAAACTTTGGTCAAACTAACAGTCCGTTTGCTGGTATAACGCAGTATGGTTGGTCAGAGGCAGGTTTAGATTCAGATGACGCTATTCTTGAGCTTGGTAGTGGCGATAAAGTTGTTAAAGCTCTTACAGACTCTTACGCAAAATATGGTTTTAAATTTGAAGAATCAGGTACTTTTCAAGATAAATTAAAATTATATCACAACAATATTCTTATAGGCGAAGTTCAATTTGATAATGTTGCAGGAGATAAAGCTAACGCAAAAAAACTTCAGCAAATGATGCATTTAGCCGTAGGATTACCATCAACACAAACTATAACTACAGAGGCAGAAGAATAATATTTTATGGATAATTTACAGAAGTTATATCAAGTTTTAAAAGAAACTGGTTTAATAACTAGTTCTTACGCTGATTTTGCTAGAAACATGTCAGACGACAGTTATAAGCAAAAAGTTTTTAAAACTGTTAGTGATAGACGATTATTCACTCAAGATTATAACTCGTTTAATTCAACTTACTCGCCTAAAAAAGTAAAAATTTTTGGTAAAGAAAAAGATCCAGATAATTTAACTTATTTTGAAAGTTTAGCTGTGTCTATGAAAAACTTAAAACCAGAAATTTCAAAAGCAATAGACTGGTACAGCGCTTACACTGTTGACGTTGGTATGGATCTTACTAATTTTATTTTAGGCGACGCTTTTAGTCTTACGCCTGAAAAACTTGTTGACCAAGAATTTGGAGGAGATTTTAAGCTTGCTTTAGATAAATCGTCTGACAAAAAGTTTGCTGAAATAAAAAACATATATTTCATAGATCCTTTAACTAACAATAAAGTTGTTTTTGACAAAAAAGCTTTTAAATCAAAAGGACATTATGCTGAAGAAAACGAAAGATGGTATGAGCTTGCTAGATTAACTGAAAAGTCTGATGATATAGAAAGCGGCTTTATAGATTCTGACGCTAACGCTAGAAAAGCAGACATGGCGATGCCTGTTGTAAAAAGAGCTCTTGAGACCGAAAAAGAAATACAAGAGTTTACTAGCAGAGATACTACAGGTTTCACAGACGCAATGAAAAAAGGAGAAACTAAAGACGCTTCTTTATACGCTATTGATTTTGCTAAACAAATGCTAAAATCTATTGTATTGGCTAAGCTTACTAAAGGAAGTTCTCTCTATGCTGAAGCTATATCTAGCACCTACCAAGGCTTTAATTTAGAAAAAGCTAACGCTTTGTATGGAGGGAGAGACGAAGAGTCTGTTAGAAAGCTTATGGCAAACGGCGAAAGTGAAGTTTTAATTCCAACTGCTGCCGCGGGATTTGTTGCGGCTTTAGATAAATTAGGCTTAGATGGTTTGTCAGGCAAGTACTTTAAAAATATACTAGCACATAGGAAAGCTTTAACACTGCTTGTAGGATCTGGTACTGAAGGTGCTACTGAATATACTCAAGGCTTAATAGAAAGATTTAATAATAATCTAGGTGCTCAAATGAGTGTAAAAGAAGCTGCGGAAGATGTAGCTGAGTATGCTGGATCAGATGAAGCTTTAGATCAGTTTTTTGCGGGCTTGATTGGCGGTGGCATGATTCAAGGTGCTGGCATAACGTATAACGCTGCATTTAGAAGAGACGAAGCCTCTATAGATTTTATTGATAGAAAAATAAACAATATTAATAAACTTCAAGAAGAAGCTTATAAATCACAAGATCCTGAAGTAATTAAAGCTAACAAAGCTAAAGTAGATCAAGAGTTTAAAGAGCTAAAGCTTTATCTAAAAAGAAACAAAGACGCTTCTGAGTTTTTAACTGACAAAGGAAAAAAAGAAATAATAGATTTAGCTAACTCAAGAGAATCTGTACAGAAGAAAATAAAAGAATTAAACAATCTTAAAAAGAAAGGTGCTATAACAAAAGAAGCAGCTGAGGTTAGATTAAATCAATACCAATCGCAGTTAAAAGAAATAAATAGTAAAACAACAGAAATAAGAAATGAAGCGGTCAAAGCAAAGCTTCAAGCAGACTTAAAAGCTTCTGGCTTTGCTGTAGAGAATATTGATGAGCTAAATCAAGTAGTAGTAAAAAACGGTAAAGAATTATTTGAAAGAGTTGGCGAGTGGTATAAAAGACATGGCTTAGAAAACCCTTATACTCAGGAAGAGTTTGAAACCGAAAGCGGTGGTGACGCTTTAATATTAGGTAACAATATATTTATAAACGAAAAAAACGCTGTTAAAAATTCAGCATTTGGTGTTGGTACTCACGAGTTTTTGCACGCTGTAATTAAGTCTGTTATTAGAAAAAAAGATGGTAGCGGTGAGCTTTCTGATAAAGGCGTAGCTTTAGTTAAAGACTTTTTAAATACATTAAGTACAAGCGATAGAATTAAAGTTGAAAAACGAATGAAAGATGAGTACGAAGAAGGTCTTTCAGATGAACAAAACTTTAGAAAATATGGTGAAGAGGCTATAGCTTACTATGTTCAATTAAAGAAAGAAAAAAGATTAACTAAATCTGCCGCTCAAAGAGGTATGGTGTGGCTTAAAAATTCTTTTAGCAAAGAAACGCCTTACAAAAATTTAGATATAACTGATGGTAAAAGTTTTCAAAACTTTCTTGATATTTTTGTTTCAGACGCAGAGCAAGGTCAGTTTAGATCTGAGTTTGTTGCTTTAGCTAAACAAGGAGCTGAAGAAACTGTAGTTGAAACAAAAGCAGCAGCTAGTAAAACTACTCGTAGAGCTAAAAGAAGTCGTACAGTAACAGAAAGACAAATAACCGAAAAAGCTAAAGCTGCTCAAGGTAAGATAGATGAGATTGGTAAAAAAGCCACTAGTAAAGCCGAGTACGATGCTGGTGTAAACATAGAAGCTTACAACTATTTGATTAACGGTGATGGCTTAACTGGCTTAATAAAAGCTAGATTAGCTAAACAAGGTATAGATACTGAAGGCGAAGGCGCTAATGTCAACGGTGTACCTATGGCTGACTATATTGAAGATGTTAAAGCTAAATTAATACCTGACGTTTTAGGATTTAATCCTGAAAAAGAAACTACAAGTCAAGGTAAGTTTGGATTATCAGGTTATATAAATCAGAGACTTGGCTATAGAATGGGTGACGTTTCAAAAGTTGCTAAAAAAACTGTTACAGGTAGATCGCTAGACGCACCGATAGATGATTCTGGTAGAACTGCAGCAGAGCTTGTTGAAGGAGAAACTGATTCTAGATTAGCAAAGCTTGAAGAAGAAAATTTAGGATTTTTATATGTTAATTCTGAAAGAAGAGCTCTAGAAACACAAGAAGAGAGTAATGAAAATAAGTCAAGATATAGACATAAATTAAAGAATTTTGACGGTTCTAAGCTAATAGGTGAGACTCAGGTAGAAAGTGTCAGAGAAGGCGTTAGAACAGCTTTAGTGAGGCTTTTTAAAGGCGATTTAGCTGACAAGTTTTTGCTCAACTTTGAAAACATGGTAAAGAAGACCATGAAGAACATTGTTCAAAGATCAATTGGTAGCGGAGCTTCGTATAGACAATTTGTTTTAAATAACTTTGAGGCTATTATAGATTTTTCTACAGTACAAGATTTAGTAGCTATGGAACGTCTTGTAGGCAAAGGTAAATTAAAAGATGGTAAAAAAATATTTACTGTACCTATTAGAAGGCTTACTAAACAAGAAGATATACAAAAAGCTATTGATCAAGGTAAGCTACCAGTTGATGCTATAAACAAAAGTGAAGAAGGTGTATTTTTATCTGAAAAGCGTATGCCTACACAAGAAGAGCTACAAGCATTTTTCTTTGGTGTTGACATGCAAGAAGTATTAGGTTATGAGCTTGGCGCTTCTACTTTAGGTACTAGAAAAGATGGTTTGTCTCGTATGATAGTTACTGAGCTTGCTCAAGATGCTACCATGGAAACGCTGCAAGAACCTGCTATTATGCAAGAAATATTGTCTTTAAATCCTGAGTTATATTCAGAGATTATAGTTCAAGATGTTGCTAATAAAATAAATAGAAGTCCTAGTTTAAAATTTAGTAAAACTACAAAAACTCAAATAACAAGCGGTAACTTTATTTTAGCTAATAATGGCGTTAACTCTAATTCTTTTAAAGCTTGGGTTGCAAAGTCAGAAGACGAAGCTATATATCAAGTACTAAACAAGTTTTTTAATAAGAGGTTTTATGACTATAGAAGCGTTAGAAAGCTAGTAGGTCAGGAAAAAATAAAAAAGATTAGAAGTAGATTTCCAACTGTAGACGGCAAAGAAATTGATGTTTGGAAAGTTTTTGAAATAATAGCAATAGAAGAAGTTGGTAAAGCTTTAAAAAATATTGACGGATATAATCTAACATATACAAAGCCTACTGAAGAGGGCTTAGGTTTAGACGTGTCAATTACAGGTCCTAAAGGCAAAATTATAGGTATAGAAATTAAAGGTACCACAGCTCAAACTTCATCAACTGACATGTCTATTGGAATTAACAGCAAAGGTGAATTTTTTGCAAAGCTGCCTGCGAAAAAAGAGTTAACTTTTTTTGAAGACAAAAAAGATTCTAAAGATCCGCTTAGAGTTTATAAAGCTTTACAAGAGCAAATGATAGACTTTGTGAATGAAATAAAAGATTTTATTGAAAAAAATAACTTAGGCGAGCTGCAACAAACCGCACAAGGTAATGTAATTTTAACTAAAGAGCAGCTTAAAAACGTTGAGTTAAGAAAGCTTATAAAAAAATTAAAAACAAAAAATTATAAAAAAACACCATTATACGTTAGTACTCAAGTAATTGTTGACCAGTACAATGGCAAAGGTAGTCAATATATAAACATGGGTCTGTCTGGGTTTAAGATGCTTGGTAAAGAGAATCCTTTGCTAATGGATAAAAACGTAGTTCAAGATCTTGCAGACCTTGATGTTAAAATACTTATGACTCAAAGAATGATCCTTCAAGGCAATGGCCGTATTACGTTTAAGGTTTTTGGAAGATTAGACTCTAGAGACTTTCCTGTTAGCGATATAAACTTATTTAACAAAGATGGCGCTGCTCAACTTGCAGATAACACAGAGCTCAACCCTAATTCAAAGCTAAACACCGCAGAAAACATAGTTAAAGCTTCTGATCAAGCTAGAACAAAAGCTTATTTTTCTAAAACGAAGGGCGCCAGTATATTTGACTTTGACGAAACTGTAGGCGTTAGCGAAAACTTTGTTATAGCTACAAAAGGTAAGAAAACAGTTAAAATATCTTCTGAGCAGTGGCCTGTTGTCGGTGAAGACTATATGGCTGCTGGATATGAGTTTGATTTTACTGATTTTAATAGAGTAACTAAAGGTAAGCCAGGACCGCTATTACCTAAAATGAAAAATCAAATTAAAAAGTATGGCCCTGACAACGTATTTATACTCACGGCTAGAGCTCCAGAAAGCGCAGTCGCAATACATGACTGGCTTAAGTCTGAAGGTATTAACATACCTTTAAAAAATATTACAGGTTTAGGTAATAGTACTGGCGAAGCAAAAGCTATGTGGGTGCTTGATAAGTATGCTAACGAAGGTTACAACGATATGTACTTTGTTGACGATGCTATTACAAACGTGCAAGCTGTACAAAACATATTTGATCAGTTAGACATTAAAGGTAAGTCTGTTCAAGCTAAAATAAAGTTTAGTAAAACTAAAAAGCAAAACTTCGATAGTATACTTAAGCGTACTGTAGGTATTGATCAAGATATAGATCCTGCTAGAGCTAAAATAATAGGTGCTAAAAAAGGTAAACGTGAATTTTTTATTGCACCAGGCGCTGACGACTTCCAAGGCTTGATGATGAGATTAGCTGGTAAAGGCGAGCAAGGGGAATCTGACATGAAGTTTTTTAAACAAGTTTTCTTTGATCCATTTAATAGAGCGTATAGAAAATTAAATTCTATACAGTATAACATGATGGAAGGTTATAATAAGGTAAGAAAAGAGCATAAAGGTGTTATTAAAATACTTAAGAAAAAGTTTGATAGTGAATTTACTAATGAAGACGCTATAAGAATATACCTATGGGATTTACAAGATATAGAAGTTCCAGGTTTAACAACTAAAGAGCAAAAAGCTATAGCTGCTAAAGTTGCTGAAAACGCTGATATGGTTAGCTTTGCTTTAGATATAAGAGAGACTTTACAGCTCTCTGGAGAGTATGTAGCTCCAAAAGAAACCTGGAGTGTTGGTAGTATAAAAGGCGACATGTACGAAGCTTTAAACTCTGTGCATAGAAATAAAGCTTTGCAAGAGTGGCAAGAAAATATTGATGAGTTATTAGATAATCCTGAAATGTTAGCTAAGCTTGAAGCTTCTATGGGGAAAAGTTATGTTGAGGCCTTGAAAGATATGTTATATCGTATGCGTACTGGTAAGAATAGACCCACTGGTCCAAACGCTATGGCTAACAAAGCTATGAACTGGCTACAAGGCGCTGTTGGTGCCATCATGTTCTTTAATAGTAGATCTGCTGTTCTTCAGACAATATCTACTATAAACTTTATAAATCACACAGACAATAATATATTTGCTTTTGCTAAAGCTATAGCTAACGTAAGTCAGTTTGCTGAAGATTTTAAAATGTTGTTTAACTCGCCGCAGCTGAAAGTTAGAAGATCTGGTTTACAACAAGATATACAAACGGCTGATTTAGCTGATAGCTTGAGTCGTGGTGGTGGTGCTAGCGGAGCACTAGCGTATCTACTTAAAATAGGATTTTTACCAACTCAAATAGCAGATAGCTTTGCTATTGCTTTTGGTGGTGCTGCTTTTTACAGAAACAGAGTGAACTCTTTAATGAAGCAAGGCATGACTCAAGAACAAGCAGAGAGCCAAGCAATGATAGACTTTCAAGATATTACAGAAGAGTCTCAACAGTCAAGTAGACCTGATCGTATATCACAGCAACAAGCTGCTCCTGTTGGTAGATTGTTATTAGCTTTTCAAAACACTCCGCTACAGTATAATAGAATAATTAAAAAAGCAATTACTGATATAGCAAACAAAAGAGGTGACATAAAAACTCACATATCAAGAATAGCTTACTATGGAGCAATACAAAGTCTTATATTTTACACTCTTCAACAAGCGCTGTTCGCAGAAGACGATCCAGAAGAAGAAGAAGTGCCAGGCAGTGTAAAAAGAGAATACAATGCCGGTATTAAAGACGGAACTATAAACAAATTTAAATATCCTAGCGTAACGTTTTATTACAGAGACACTAAAGCTAAACAAAAGCAAGAGAGTTTAGTAAACAGTATGGCTGATGGTTGGCTAAGAGGTTCTGGTGTGAAAGGTGCTATAGTTTCTACATTTAAAAACGTAGTTAGAAGCTTTATGAAAGAAAGTGAAAAAGGATATAAAGCAGACTACTTTAATACGTTTATAGAAGTACTAAATGTTTCACCACAAATAGGTAGTAAAGCTAGAAAAATAAAAAGAGCTAGTGACACTTACAAGTATAACAAGGAAGTTATGTCTGAAATAAGTGCTTTTGATATTGATAATCCAGTATATCCTATGGCTTTTTCTTTAATAGAAGGTGTTACTAATGCTCCAACACACAGGATATACACTAAGCTTGATAACTTAAAAGAAGCTTTTAATGAAGACAACACTGCAATGCAAAGAACATTTGTATCGTTAGGTTGGAATCAATGGCAGTTAGGCATTGATACATACAAAGATGTCAGAGAAGCTAAAGAAAAAATAAAAGAAAGAGAAAAAGCTAAAAAGAAGCAATGCCGTAGAATTTTAAAGAGCGGCAAAAGATGTAGCATAAGAACAACTAGCAAAAGTCAGCTGTGTTATCATCACGATTAAATAGGTGGCAAATTAAGTAATACTTTAACTATGGCTTATACGCAAAAAAATAACCCCTTTCCTGTTACAGGTTGCGGTAGAAGAAGAACGTTTCAAACAACTGGTAATCCTATAAGAGTGTTTGATGATTCTCCTATGCGTAAAGCTGATCCACGTAGAACTATTGGACGTGGAAAAAACTTTAATAAAGCAAACAAAACAGGCACAGGCGCTGCTGCGGGTGGTGGTATGACACAAAAAGGCGTTAACGAGTACAAAAGAAATAATCCTGGTAGTAAATTAAAAACTGCCGTAACTACTAAACCTTCTAAATTAAAACCAGGTAGCAAAGCTGCTAAGCGTAGAAAATCATTTTGTGCAAGATCAAAAGGTTGGACTGGCGAAAGAGGTAGAGCTGCTAGAAGAAGATGGAACTGTTAAAAAATATATTATGCCTTTTAAATTAAAAAACAAAGAAATAAAAAAAGTAGTAGGTAAAAGAAAGCTTAAAAACTTTAATCCTGTTAAAAGAGACGAAGAAAAAACAGCTAAAAGAAAACTTGTTGACAAAAGTAAAGATAAATCACCTATGAAAGGTAAGTTAAAGCCTTGTCAAAAAGCTGCTGCTAAAAGAAAATTTAAAGTATATCCAAGTGCTTACGCTAATATGTGGGCATCTAGACATAAGTGCTAATGTTTAAAGACTTTAACATATCTTCGTTTAAAAAGATGAAGCCGCCAGGCGATAATACTTTTGATACGATGCGAGAAGTTAAAGAGCTTGAAAGTATACCGCTAAACAAAAAGTTTGTAAAAGACAACGACGATATAGAGGCTGCGTTTAAAAAAACAGCTAAAGACAACGGAGTTGAAGATTATGATGATAAAACAGCTGCTAAACTTATAAAAGAATCAGTGCCTGTAATATTAGAGCTTAAAAAGCACTTTAACAGACCTAGACCAAAAGTAATGGCTAAAAAAATGAATATCAATATGAAAGATATTGAGATGAAGTCAATGAAAACGCCATCATATCCATCAGGTCACTCAGTGCAAGGTATGTTAATAGCTAAGGTGCTAGGTGATAAATACCCTAAAGCTAAATCTGCTTTTAATAAGACCGGCGAAAATATATCTTATAGTAGAAGAGTTGCCCACGCTCACTATAAGTCAGACAGTAAAATGGGCGAGAAACTAGGCAACTCAATGTATAAACACATTAAAAACAAAATTTAAAATGAAAAAAGGTCCTATGAAGCTGGCTAAAAAAAGCGCGGCTAAAATGATAAAAAAATCTCCTGCTAAAAAAGCTTTAGTTGGAAAACAAAAAAACTTACCTAAAGAATTAAGAGACAAGATATTAGCATCTCCAGCTAAAATGCTTAAGCCTGCGGCTTTAAAAATGATGAAAAAGAAGTAGTATGGCTTTTGTACAGTCAAATAATCCTTTTAAAAAGCGAACTAAAGCTAAAGGCGGAGGTACTACTAAAGTATGTCTGCCTAAAGCTAAAATCGCTAGCATGAGTCAGTCTGAAAGACAAGCTGTTATACGCGCTAAGCGAGCTGCAGGTAAGGCTGGTAAATACAAAAGATCTAGCAAGAGTAACGTGACTGGCACGAGTAGCGGTGGAAGTTTAAAAACTTGGGTAAAGCAAGACTGGAGACAGGTTGGTAATCCAAGTAAAAAATGCGGTGAAAAATAATGGCAACGGTTGACAAAGAAATAGCATTAATGCAGCAG
>CERP01005172.1_pt1 | contig 21065 bp, 21 predicted proteins | sample 530801 | NCBI WGS metagenome assembly CERP01 (sample SAMEA2620991, study PRJEB7988) | marine metagenome | biome: marine biome (ENVO:00000447); feature: surface water layer (ENVO:00002042); material: "saline water (ENVO:00002010), including plankton (ENVO:xxxxxxxx)" | depth 5 m | reverse complement strand
CTACCTTCAGATTCAAATAACGTCTATGAATCCTTCCCTAAAATGTCTCTCCTAGGCAATTCATATAAAAATCCTTATAAAACCTGGTCTCAACAAGATTTCATAGACCAAGAATCAGATATGGGGGATGCTTCTATAAGGGAGGATTTTAGAAAAAAATTAAACCCTACAGATTCACCTCAAAACCAATTCCTAAGCATCTCCCCAGATTATATATTTCATAACATAGAAAATAGAGTAAATCTGAACTCTCCAGGATCAAGAGGAGATAGGTCTAATTATACTGAAGGGAAAAAAGATTTTACTGGAGAAAGAAAAGGACCCCTAGACAGAATAACTGCCCTTCCTATATATAAAAGTACAAATGTTACAGGAAAAGATGTTAAGAATGACTTATGTAAATTTAGAATAGCTGTAATTGACCCAAACAGTCCTAATGAAAAATTTTACATGCATTTTAGAGCATTCATAAATAAATTTTCAGATGGGTATAAATCAAATTGGAAAGGACAAAAGTATATGGGTAGGGCTGAAGAGTTGTATAAATATGGTGGGTTTAATAGAGATATTTCCATTGATTTTACAATCGCAGCTCAATCAAAAGAGGAATTAATCCCAATGTATAAAAAATTAAATTTCCTAGCTTCAACTTTAGCTCCTACATACACCCAGGCTGGATATATGGCTGGAAATATATCTCAAATAACTCTTGGGGGGTATTTATATGAACAACCTGGTATTATAGAAAGTGTAAATTTTGATATTCCTACTGAATCTCCTTGGGAGATAGGTATTCCCAGTAAAGGAGTAGAGGGAAAGAGTTTCTATGACTCTACTGTAAAGGAATTACCTCACATTATTAATGTTTCAATTTCTTTCACCCCAATCCATCGCTTTAGACCCTCTATTAATAAAATGAAATCTGGCAATAATGGTGGAACCTCAGAAGATAGTGTTATAGACAATAATGTATATGGTAAGGAAAAATATATAGCTTTAAAAGCTAGTGGAGATTCAGATTCATATAGTAATAAAGGAGGAAATACAATTGATAGAACAAATGATAAAATTAAACCATCTCCCCCATCCCAACCCCTCCCACCAGCTGAACTCGTTATAGTTGAGAAAGATCCAAATATTCTAACATCTGCTCAATTAAATGCCTTAGGAAATTTCTCCAATCTTTAATATTTTACAATAAAACTCGCTCAAATAAATGTCTAGATATTCTAACATACCAATTACAAGGGGCCCAAACCCAACAGATAATTCAAAAGATAACCAACCTAGATATTTAAATGTTAAATATCCTGAAATAGCTAGAAGGGGAGATGATATCTATATTTTCACTAGGGTGAGTGATAGATATGATGTTTTAGCTCAATCCTACTACAATGATTCTTCTTTATATTGGGTTATTTCAACTGCTAATTACAATAATTCACAAGCCTCATTACTACCTGCTATTGGCACTCAAATTAGAATTCCAGCTCCCTCTAGAATAAGTCAAATCTTATCTGATTATGAAAATCTAAATCGTTAAATTTAAAAAGTTATGGGTAATATTATAGGTGATCAATTTGCAAATTATGTAGCTAAACAGATTACAGTCCGACAAAAAGCTCAGGGGAGTGGGGTTGATGGTCATAGATCTAATGGGCAACTATCTTACCTTAATTCAAAAACATCCTGGGTTAAATTTGCTTCAGCAGTTTCTATCTCTCCTTCAAAACTAACTTCCCTATCCCTTCCTGATTCCTTATCAGGGATGAGGTTAGCAAAACAAAATGTCCTTTTTGGAGGTACTTCTTATCTCGGAGGCCCCTCCTCTGACCAATGGTTATATGAAAAACCCTCAGATGTTAAATTATCAGGATATAATTATAGCAAGGATTGGGGGATTGTTCCAATGCCTGGAGTAGAAGATGTAAGTATTAAAACTTTAAATAGAGGCTCACTTGAAAAAGCCACTATTAATGTAAAAGCATATAGTAAAGAGCAATTTGATATTATAGATGTTCTTTATTTAAGATTAGGATACACTGTATTATTAGAATGGGGGAATACTAGTTATCTTAAAAATAGTGGAGGAACAAATAACTATGGAACTGTGGGAGGTACTCTAATTGAGGATAATAAAAGATTCTTCTCAGACAATTTTGAAAAAGGAGGATCCTTCCTCTCAGTACTCCCAATTATAGATTTCTATAGGAATAAATATGATGGGAATTATGATGGGATGTTAGGTAAAGTATCTAATTTTAGTTGGAAATTTAACACTGATGGATCCTATGATATAACTATAACTGTAATAAGTTTAGGAGATGTAATTGAATCTCTTAAATCTGACATAACACCTCCCCGCTCTACCCTCAAAATCATAAGCGATACTCAAGGTAGTAATGCTGGTAATGATGAGGAAAGTGAAGTTGAGCCTGCATATAAATTCCTTGCTGGATCTCCAATAAATGACTCTATATCTGCTATGTTATGGTTTTGGAAATATGTTAATAAAGATTTTGATCTTGAAAAGTACACTCCTTCACTTGAAAGCATCTCAATTACCCTTGGAAATAAATCTCGTACAGGTAAAAATTTCATCGGAGATATATTAGGAAGAGGGGGGGATAAGATAGAGGGAATAGAATATGCTTTCTACAGACTTGACGTTGAAGATTATAATTTAAGTGATGATGAAATTAAAAATGGAAATAAAGAACTTATAGAGACATTAACTAATATAAGCCCAGCCCAAGCAGATGCAAAAGAAAAAGATTTAAGAAATAGGAGTTATCGAAAAAATAGTATCCGTAGGATCGAAACCCCCACACCAACTGAAGAAAACCCCATCATTACTACTCCATTTTCAGAAAAAGCTGCTATTTATATTAGGGGAGAAGAAAAAGATGGAAAATATTATCTTCGATTCGGTGATCTTCTAACCTATATTCAAGAATCAATCATACCCTCAATTAAAGCAAAAAATGATAAAGTCCCAATATTTACAATTGAATCCAAAGATTGGATTGGAACTAAAATGTACTCATTGCCAAATCAAATATCATTAGACCCAAGAGTATGTTTAGTACGAAATAATAAATTCCAAAAGAGAAAAGATATATTTGCTAAAGTACTTCCTCAACTCCTCCCTTTTAGAGTAGATGACTACTCCCCAGGTATTAATACCAATGCAGCTTATATAATGAATATATATTTAAATTTTAACTTTATAACAGATAGTATAGAATCTAATAAAGATGAAAGAGGTAATGTAGCTTTATTTGGATTATTATCTTCCATATGTGAGGGTCTTAATAAGGCTCTAGGAGGAATTAATAACCTTGAACCCATTGTAGATAAAACAACTAATATCCTTAAAATTATAGATTCCTCCCCAATCCCAGGTGTCACTAAGAAAACTGGAGACTACTTTCTTGAAATATACGGGTATAATAAAATAGGATCAACCACAAATTCTAACTTTATTAGAAATATAGACCTAAAAACAGCAATAACCCCAGAATATGCTACTACAATCACAGTAGGGGCAACTGCTGGTGGGTATGTTAAAGGAACAGAAGCAACAGCTTTTTCAAAGTGGAATGAAGGGTTAACTGATAGATTTAATGATGAACTTATAAATAATTTATCACCAACAGGTAGTGGGGTTGATGAGGCTGAGACAAACTATGTTGAAACATATCTAAAAGAATTATCTAAATGTTATGGTTTTACAGGCCTTTATCTCTATAAATCTAATGGCACACGAAGTATACAATTTGATGATGATGCTATTGATAATAATCTAAATGTAGTTACAGAATATTATAGATACCTCCAAAATAAAAATGGTGTTGGTCCATCTATTGGATTTATTCCCTTTAAATTAGGTTTAACCCTAGATGGGATATCTGGAATTAAAATATTTGATCAACTTCACATAAATTCTAGTTTCTTACCTTCAAATTATGGTAAAACCTTAGATTTAATAGTAACAGGAATAACTCATAAACTATCAAATGATGATTGGGAAACAAGTATAGAAGCAACAGTAATGCCTAACTCAAATAAGGAAGTAAAAGAGTTGGGAATAGAGAAATTCGCTGTAGTTTCACCACCTGATGATGATAGTTTCTTCTTTGATTTTAATTTTAGAAATACTGTTGGGACTACAGCTATAGGATCTGGAGATCAGATAAGAGTTGATCTTACAAATACTCCCTACAAAAGAAGTAATACAATGGGAGAAGCTAGGGGAGCTTACCAATACCTCCAACTAATAGGTGGTAAGGGAGAGTATGGAAGTAGTACACGAATCAAATTACCAAACGCAGTAATTACTTCAGGTTGCGGGTGGAGGGATGTATCCAATTCTCCCCACACACCTCCCCAACCAAATTTCCATCAAGCTATAGATATAGCTGGAGTTGGAATTAAGCTCCCCCAAACATGCCCCTTTAAAGAGGGGTATGTAAAATTCTCTGGTGGTATTGGGATAATACTTATCGAAGAACTTAAAGGCACTACTAGAACAGGTAGAGCTTGTAGATTTATTCATACTAACCAACGTTTAGTTGAACAAGGTGATAAAGTTAAATTTGGTGATGTTGTAGGTCATGAAGGAACTGCAAATAATTATGATATTCACTCTCATTTTGAAATGATGTTCCTGAACCGTAAAGCAGACGAAACAACTGTTGATGGTAAAACAACAGTTAAAGATACTGCTCAAGCAGGTGCTGCTTTCTTCTGCCCTACAATTGAAGAAATAAAATGTGGACATGGTATGTCCCCAACCCCACTTCCATACCCAGTGAAAGAAACCTTACCTGGAAATATTATAAATTATAAATGTATATCATCCTCCCCAACCCCATATGACCCACCAACATCTGGGGCTATATTAATGACTGGACTTACTAGTGATAAAAATCACCAATATCAAGTTGATCAATTTTCAGCAAACTACCCAAAAACAGTCATCCCATTCTCAGCAGCCAAACCACGAGCATTTTCAGACTCTCAACGTGATCTATTATTAAAGGAAATCGAAAAACATCCAAAATATGATGTTGTGTTATTTAGTCAAGCTAATATATATGCTAAATCTATATTACAGAAAATGAAATCTGTGGGTGCTCCTGCCAATAATCTATATCTTATTGAACCTTTTCATGGGGGTGGAGCTTCAACCAATGCTGTACTTTATGCGGTTAACAATGGAGTTCCTAGGGATCAAGTCCTATTAGGTCCTATTAGTGCAAGAGGAAAGGGTCTTCTTACAAGTGGTTTTTTCCCGACCCCAACAGGTCTTGATCACTTCCAAGCTTTAAAATGGACTGGGGGTAAAGTATAATATAAATAAAACATGGCTTATTACCCAAAATCTCAAATAACAACCAACCTCCACACTAACGGGGGGGTGTATGTTATTGCTAGTACTGATGAGGATTATATTGGATATTTTTATAAATTATCTAATGGAGAAAAATACACAGGTAAATCTCCCTCTAATAATAATCGTTTATTAAGACTTACATCCAATTCCACTTTTAAAACCCTAAATAATGGAGATGTTGAGTATGAGGAAGTTGGGTTTACCGATATGTGGGAAGATGATCTCCCCCCTTCCCCAAGCAAACAAATACATCAATTAATGTCTTTAAACTATGATGTTTCTATAGAAAACTCCTTTTCCCCTAGATTTGTCCCCCAACCTTCAAACACAATGCCAACTCAAAAAGACTATGATATAGGAGAATTCCAACGATTTTTTGCTAAGAAAAATAATGAGAATATTTATTTAGAAGTAGACAAACAAACAAATACTTTTTTAAATTCACAAGACTCTAAAATTGCTTGGGATTTATATTCTTCCATCTCAATTCCTTGGAATTTAAGTGGTGATAAAGATAAGACATACCTAACAAATAAAAATATAGTCTCACTAGCAGAGCAAAAAAATAAATGGTATGGGTTTACTCAATGGTTTAGAGATAACTTTTTAAAATATTATCAAAATCTTGCTTCCCAAGAAAATTTATATACAAGTGGTAAAGAATTTAAAACTCCTAATGGAAGAGAATATATAGGTCCATACCATATCCATCCTCAAAATGGAGCTATGGTAGGTGCTACTCATATTAAGAAAAAACATGATTCCCTAACTCCTATTAATTCCACCATTCTATCACCTCAATCCTCCTCACAATCCCCACCCAATATTTCATTCCCATCATCAACTGGTGGAGGGGGATATTAAAATATTATTTGGCCTCTTAAGATAAAATCTATATATTTAACCATATGTTTTGGTTAATAGAAAATAAAGACCAAGTAAATAGTTTTAGAAGAAAAGGTTATAAAAAAGCGTACATTGAGGTTATACCATTCTCCAATACTATTCATCCTGTCTTAAATAATATCTCTTTAGTGTATATAAAACCACTAAACGGAGATAAGGGGTATATGGTAACTATTGATCATAGCGAGGCGTTTACCGTTGAAAATAATTTAGTCACGGAACTACTTGATGAGATTGAGACAATATATGTTAGAGATAAAAAGAATTTCTTACATTATTATTTTCATAAAACTTGCCATCAAACCAAACCCACCTCCCCTACAGATATACCAAAGGAAACTCAGGTGTATCAACACTTCTATAAACTCTACCCAAATAAGGAAGATATAAATAGAATTATACCAATAACTAAACATTATGAGTATTGTGAGATCTTATATGAAAATCAGATATTTCCAAGTGAAGTAAATCCATTCTACAATGATAAAATGCCTCTAGTATTTAATATGATAGAGAGAAATGGGTTAAAAATAGATAATGACATATTTAATGAATACTTCGATAACCCATCTAAGAATTTTATATATACTAGATATAATTTAAATACATTAACAACCAGGCCATCTAATTCTTTTAAAGGAATTAATTTTGCTGCATTAAATAAAGAAAATGGAGAAAGGAAATGTTTTATACCAAGGAATGATATTTTTATTGACTTGGATATTAGCGCTTACCATCCTAATCTTTTGGCTAGGGTCATTGATTATAAATTTGATGATGAGGATATTCATGAAGCCTTTGCTAAAATGTATGGAGTGGATTATAAGAAAGCTAAGGAATTAACATTTAAGCAGATGTATGGAGGGGTATTTAAGCAATATGAACATCTTGAATTCTTCTCTAAAGTAAAGAAATTCACAACAGAACTTTGGGAAACCTTTAACAATGAGGGAGAAATAATTTGCCCAATTTCAAATTATAGATTTAGGAAAGATGATTTGGAAGATATGAATCCTCAAAAGCTTTTAAATTATTTCCTTCAAAACTTGGAAACCTCAAATAATGTTATTATATTATGGAAAATATTAAAAGTTTTAAGAGGAATGAATACAAAATTAGTATTATATGTCTATGATTCTTTCCTATTTGACTATGATAAAAACGAAAAAGAAGTTATGTATAAAATAAAAGATATTTTTGACAGCCATAACTTGAATATAAAAGCCAAAAAAGGTAAAAATTACAATTTTAAATAAAAGTTATGAACATAAGCCCCCCAGAAACATCACATATGTATCATCAGTATGACTTTGAGTCTGAAATTGATATAAATTCGATGAATAATAGATTGTTTTGCACCTTCACTACTCTTGATGAAATGGATAATTTAATAGAGAGAGTACAAGAAAGATATGATATCCTATATAATAAGATTTTCGCATTATATATAAAAAGTAATAATGAATATGTTATTACATATAATGTTGACCAAGGTAACATCAACCAAATCCCAGAAAATACTATATTAGTACATAGAAAAAAAGATACTAATACATTATATACAATAAATGCCTTAAATGAGTTAATAAAATCATTAAATGGTGGGGTTGTAGACACAAAATTCCCTATTGATTGGCAGCATTATAGAAATTGTGTGCTTCTAACTCAACATAATGAAATTAAGCAACTAAATACTAAGATATTTAAAATAGTTGATTTATAGGGAGTTAAAAAAAGATTTGGCCTCTTAATAAGAGTTAGTTAAATTTAGTTATAAATAAAAATAAAAGTTGTATTATGGATTTAAACATGATTAAGAGCAAGTTAGGCTCACTACAATCTAACTCCACAAAATCAAAAGGAGAAAAGATTGACTACACAAAGATTTATTGGAAACCTAAACAAGAGGGTAAGACTCAAGTGAGAATTATTCCTTCAAAGTTTAATGATGATTGGCCATTCCAAGAAGTTCAACTCCATTATGGGTTTGATAAGTTCGCAATTTATTCCTTGAGTAATTGGGGTGAAGCTGATCCAATTGTTGAGTTCTCAAAGAAGTTACGAGAAACAAATGAAAGTGACAATTGGAAATTAGCTAAAAAAATTGACCCTAAAATGAGAATTTTTGCTCAAGTAATTGTTAGGGGAGAAGAAGACAAAGGAGTTCGTCTATGGGAATTTGGTAAAAACATCTACCAAGCATTATTAAGTTTAGCAGATGATCCAGATTATGGTGATTACACAGATATCAATGAAGGAATTGATTTCACAGTAGAAGCCAAATATGGTGATGTTGGTGGTAGACAAGTTTTATTGTCATCAATTACTCCAAAAAGAAAATCTTCACCATTAAGTGATGATGCAGATCAGATTAAGGGATGGTTGGAAAACCAAAACAATATCTTAGATATGCAAGAAAGATTTAAGAGAAGTTATGATGATATTAAAAAGTTATTAACTCGATTCATCAATCCTGAAGCAGAAGCTGAAGAAGGAGAAATCATTAAAGAAAAATCATCTGATTTTGATAAGGACACTACAGATGACCCAAAATCAAATTATAGTTTATCTAAAAAGGACACTAAAGCTCCTGTAGATAAGTTTGACAAGTTATTCGATAAAAAGAATGATGATGATGATGAGGATGATGATTTACCATTTTAATTAATAAGAAAGTATGGCGAAAAGTAAAAAAACTTTATCGGAGGCAGTCTCTAAAGAACTTAAATCCGGTTTCAATATGGAAAGTTTTAAGACTAAGAAGGGATTAACTTCTAGTGTTAAATTCAAAGACCAAGAATGGATACCACTTTCACCAGCCTTCACAGACGTATTATCAATACCAGGAATCCCCTTAGGACATATAGTTCTCCTAAGGGGTCATTCTGACACAGGTAAAACAACAGCTTTGCTAGAAACAGCAGTTGCATCTCAAAAACGAAAAATCTTACCAGTATTTATTATTACTGAGATGAAATGGAGTTGGGAGCATGCTAAAATGATGGGTCTTGAAGTTGAGGAGGTAGTGGATGAAGATACAGGTGAAATAATCGATTATAAGGGTAATTTCCTTTATGTTGATAGAGAAACAATTCATTCAATTGAGGATGTAGCTGGTTTCATTCTAGATATGATAGATGAACAGAAGAAAGGTAACTTACCTTATGATTTAATGTTCTTATGGGACTCAATAGGCTCAGTTCCTTGTGAAATGTCTATTAAGTCTAATAAAAATAATAATGAGTGGAATGCAGGTGCCATGTCAACTCAATTCGGTAACAGCGTAAATCAACGCATTACATTGTCCCGTAAGGAGTCATCTAGATATACAAACTCACTAGTTTGTACCAATAAAGTATGGGCAGCTAAAGCAACATCACCAATGGGTCAGCCCAAAATGATGAATAAAGGAGGCTTTGCTATGTGGTTTGATGCTACATTTGTAGTAACATTTGGAAACATAGCTGATTCTGGAACTTCTAAAATAAAAGCAATTAAAGACGGCAAACAAGTAGAATTTGCTAAAAGAACAAATGTTCAGATTGATAAAAATCACATCAATGGAGTCCAAACACGAGGTAAAATTGTCACAACACCCCATGGATTTATAAATGATAGTGATAAGGATCTCAAAGATTATAAAACATCCCACACTAAGGAATGGGCTGAGATATTAGGTGGTGGAGACTTCACAATTATTGAGGAAGAAGAAGCTGAGATCAATGCTGAAACATTCATAAAAGAGCCAGAATAGACTATGGAAAAGAAGGATTTAATGAAACTCTTGGATGGAATCCAAGAGGATGGGGATAATACTCCTAAAGAAAAAAGGATAATTTTAATAGACGCCCTAAATCTATTTTTTAGAAACTTTGCAGTAATCGGAACTCTTAATAGTGATGGAACTCATGTAGGTGGTCTAGGAGGATTTTTTAGATCTTTAGGAGCATTAATTCGAAACTTAGAAGCTGATCAAGTGTATGTAGTTTTTGATGGGATTGGAAGTTCAAATAATAGAAAAAATCTTATCCCCGAATATAAATCCGGAAGGAGTGTTTCAAGGATAACTAATTGGGAGGTTTTTGATTCGGTTGAAGACGAATCAAACTCCCAAATAGATCAAATTGTTAGAATAGCTCAATATTTAAAGACACTTCCTGTAAAGACAGTATCTATAGATAAAGTTGAAGCTGATGATGTTATAGCGTATGTTGGGGAAGAGTTATCCCATGACCCAAACAACAAAATCTTTATTGTATCTAGTGATAAAGATTACTTACAATTAGTTAAAGATAATGTAATTGTATACAGACCTATAGAGAAGAAATACTACACCCCAGCAACAGTATTAGAGCAATTTGGTTGTCCTGCTGACAATTTTATATTATATAAATTGTTGATGGGAGACTCCTCAGATAAAATTGAGGGAGTGAAAGGATTAGGCCCTAAAAAACTATATAAATTCTTCCCAGAATTAAAAACTAGTGGTTTAAACCTAAAAGGATTATTAGAAATAGCAGAAAATAAACTAAAAGAACACATTATATATGCCAGATTATTAAGTGACCCTCAGGGGTTAAAAAATAAATATAAAATTATGGATCTAAGTAAACCCATGATAGATGAAAATGACATCAAATTCTTAGATCAATTTATGATAGAGCCAACACCAAAGTTTCATCCTCAAATATTCATGAAAATGTACAACCAAGACAATTTAGGAAATTTGATTAGAAATGTAGATGTGTGGTTAAAAGAACGTTTTGAAAAATTAGTATAATATGACTCTACAATCAATAGACCAATATGGTCCACAATTTCAAACTAAAGTAATAGCTTCTTTACTTACCCATAAAGATTTTCTTGTAAACATACATGATATCTTAGATGAGTCAACCTTCGGAAATCAAGCACATCAATGGATTATAAAAGAAATACTTGCTTATTATACCAAATACCATACAGTCCCCAGTATGGACGTTTTAAAGGTAGAACTCCAAAAAATAGATAATGAGGTTTTACAATTATCCATTAAAGAAAAATTAAGAGAAGCATATAAAATATCAAATGATGATGCTGAGTATGTTATTGAAGAATTTTCAACATTTTGCAAGAACCAGCAATTAAAGAAAGCATTACTATCATCAGTAGATTTATTACAGGCTGGAGATTATGATTCAATTAAATTTATGATTGAGAATGCTATGAAGGCCGGGCAAGATAAAAACATGGGTCATGAGTACAATAAAGATGTTGAATCAAGATATAGAGAAGATAATAGAGTAACTATTCCTACACCATGGACTACTATAAATGATATGTTACAAGGTGGATTAGGAAATGGAGATTTTGGTTTAATATTTGGCAATCCAGGTGGTGGTAAATCATGGTCTTTAGTTGCATTAGGAGGATTCGCTATTAAGATGGGTTATAATGTTTTACATTACACTTTAGAATTAGGTGAAGATTATGTTGGAAGACGATATGACGCTTTCTTTACTAAAATAGCAGTTAATAAAGTTCTTGAGAATAGAGATAAAGTTGAGGATGCTGTAGAAAGTTTGCAAGGTGAACTAATCATCAAAGAATTTCCAACAGGTCGTGCGACTATTAACACAGTTGAAGCACATATTGCAAAAGTTAAAAGCCTAGGAATTGAACCAGATTTAATTATTATAGATTATGTTGATCTTCTTTCATCAAAACGAAAATCTACTGACCGTAAGTTTGAAATTGATGATATTTATACCAGCACCAAGGGATTAGCCCGAGAATTAAACATACCTATTTGGAGCGTATCACAGGTTAATAGGGCAGGTTCTAAAGATGATGTTATTGAAGGAGACAAAGCAGCAGGTTCATATGATAAAATGATGATAACCGATTTTGCAATGTCTCTATCACGGAAAAAAGAAGATAAAGTTAATAATACAGGAAGATTCCACGTAATGAAAAATAGATATGGGATGGATGGAATTACTTACCTGTTAAAAGCTGATACTTCAACTGGACATTTTGAGATTACTGACGAGTATGATGAAGATGACAACCCAACACCCGTAAATAACTCACAAGGTTTTACTAATATAGATAGTGTTGATAAAAAAACACTAAAAAAGAAATTTTTCGAATTAAACACTTAAAAAACAAATTAAATGAGCAGTAAAGGTAAAGAATTCATCTCTAACTTAAAATTATATAGTGATTATTTAAAATATGATGATGATTTAAATAGGTATGAGACCTGGAATGAGGCTTGTGATAAGGTTTTAAATACCCACACCTTAAAATATGGTTCTAAAATAAATAATTATTTAGATGAAATTAAAGATTCTTATTACAATAAAGAATTCCTAGCATCACAACGTAACTTACAATTTAGGGGAGAAAATATATTAAAAAATAATGCTAGACTTTATAACTGTTGTGTAACTTATGCTAACTCACCAGATGTATTTAATAGAGGTTTATTTGTATTATTAGCAGGGACTGGTTTAGGAGTTTCATTGAAGAAAAAATTTGTATCTCAACTCCCACCCTTAACACAAAGAAAGAGAGGAACTAAATTATTCACAATTCCAGATTCAGTTGAAGGTTGGGGTGAAGCTGTTAAAGTATTAATTAGTTCATATTGTCGTCATAAATCATTATATAAAGAATTCAATGGATATAATATTAAATTTGATTATTCTTTAATACGTCCTAAAGGAGCTATGATTACTGGAGGTTTTAGAGCACCAGGGCCTGATGGCTTGAAACAATCTTTGGAGAGAATCGAAATGTTATTAAATGAAAATTTAGGAGAAAAAGATTCAATTGTTTTTAGATCAATCCTGGTATATGATATATTCATGCATCTTTCTGATGCTGTACTAAGCGGAGGAGTTAGAAGATCAGCTATGGATGTAATAATAGATGAGGATGATGAAGAAATGATTAATGCAAAAATGGGTAATTGGAGACAAACTCACCCATGGAGAGCAAGAAGCAACAACTCAGTAGGTTTAATGCGTAATAAATTTACCAAAAAACAATTTGAGGCTCTTGTAGAGAAAAATGAGGGTGATAATGATTTAGGATTTGTTTTTATGTCTCATGAAGATGAGATGTTCAACCCATGTTTTGAAATTGGATTTAATTTCTATGAAAAAATAAAACATTTAAAAGAATCAGTATTTCAATTTTGTAATTTAAATGAGATTAATGCCTCATCATGTGTTGATGAAAAAGGTAATTTTAGTGAAGATAAATTCTATAAACTTTGCAGAATAGCATCAATTTTAGGAACATTACAAGCTGGATATACTTCCTTCCCATACCTAGGAAAAGCAACAGAAGATATAATTTCAGGTGAATCACTACTAGGAGTATCAATTACAGGTTGGATGACTCGACCTGAATTATTTAATGAGGAAATTCTTAAAAAAGGCGCTCAAATAGTAAAATCAACCAATCAAGAAGTTGCTGCTTATATAGGAATCAACCCAGCAGCTAGAACTACTACAGTCAAACCATCCGGAAATGCTTCAGTAATTTTACAAACATCCTCTGGAATTCATCCAGAACATTCTAAGAATTATTTTAGAATTATGCAGTTAAATAAAGATAGTGAAACTGCTAAATGGTTAGAAGAAAATAAACCAGAAATGATTGAAGATAGCGTTTGGTCAAGTACAGGTACTGATTATGTTGTATATTCACCTTGTGAAAATGAAGATACCTCAATCTATAAAGAAGATATGCAAGGTATTAAACATCTTAAATTAATAGAACTAGTCCAAAATTCATGGGTTAAAGAGGGTAAGACCAAAGAATTATGCTACAATCCACTAACAGAACATAATGTAAGTAATACAGTTATTATAGATGACCAAAAGGAAATTGTAGATTATATTTTCAATAATCAAGATAACTTCACAGCAGTATCCTTCCTATCACAGTATGGGGATAAAGACTATGAGCAAGCACCATTCACATCTGTTCTTAAAATGGATGAACTCGTAAAAAAATATGGTGAGGGTGTGATTTTCATGTCTGGATTGATTGTTGATGGATTGCATTACTTTGATCAAAACTTATGGAAAGCTACAACTCACATATTAAATAAAGATCTCCCCTTAGAAGGAACTAGACAACAAGTACTTCTACAAAAAGACTGGATTAGACGAGTTAAAAAATTCTCAAATAATTATTTTAAACGAGATCTAAATATGACTGTTTATTGTATGAAAGATGTTCATCTATTACATAAATGGAATCAGATATCTAAAGGATTTAAATTAGTAGATTTTACTGAAATATTAACAAAACCTCAATACACAGATATAGACACAATGGGTGCCATAGCATGTGCTGGAGGACAATGTGAAGTAGTATGATAAACTATAGTTACTTAGGGGTTAAATGTTGGATTTATACTTTACATTTAAATAAAAAATAAATATTAAGGGGGGGAGATTGTTTTTCCCCCCTCAATATTTATCATCAATGGAACAATACATAATCCCAATCTTAACCGCTATCATAGGTGTAGCTGGAACCCTAATAACAATTTGGTATAAACATAAACTTAGTTTAAAGAAAGTAGAAAAAGAAAAAGCCCAGGATTGCCCCATTACATCATGTTTAGTAGAAGATGAATTAATAAACGATAGATTAAGGGAAATATTAGAGGATCTTAAATGTGATAGAATAGCTATATTTTCATTTCATAATGGAGGAAAATACTACTCAGGTAAATCCGTCCAAAAAATGTCAATGTCTTATGAGCAAGCTGATAGTGGTATATCAAGCCTAATTCTTGAAAAACAAAACATCCCAGTATCTGCTTGTGTATCAACTTTAAAACCTCTAATGAAAAACGGAGAATTTGGGCATGCTGACACTAAAAACTACCCAGAAGGGTTATGTAAACATTACTTAAAAGTTGATGGTGTAAAGTCTACATATAACTGGTCTATAATTGATATAAATAATAATATTATAGGCTTTTTAAGAGTGGATTATGTTAAGAAGAAAACAATATTAGAAGAAGAGAATCAAGAAAAACTAAAACAATTCTCTCTACAACTCCCGGGGTATCTAATGAAATAAACGCAATAATAATTAAATTCCTTCACTTATGAAAATACTATTAAAAATTAAGAATTGGTTTATTAATATCCAGTGGTTTATAAAAGAAGTAGGGAAAATTTATTCAACTGAAAATTCATATTTTTCCAAAAAAAGAATTGAATCTGGAATTGCTTTTGTGATTGGTCAATGGGGAATGGTTTATTTCCTTCTCCAAAACATAAATGTAATGTCGTCATCTGATTTAGCAATATGGGCTGGAATTCAATTCGCAATAGCCGGTTATTTAGTAAATCACATCCAAAAAGAAAAAACAAAATAAGATAGAGGCTCTTACTATAAAGGAGGTAAATGGAATTACATTTATTGATAAAAAATCCTTGTTTATTTAATTCATTTTTTATATATTACTCAATATGAATAAGAAATTACTCTCATGGTTACTCCTAATTTGCGCTTTAGGTTTATCCTCAACAGCCGCTTATTATAGTGTAGTAGGTTTATCTATTGTATTTGCAGGAGTAGCCATCCCAGTTATTATTATGGGTTCATTTTTAGAAGCATCTAAACTTGTAATTGCTACTTACTTACATAATCAATGGAAAAAAACCTACTTTGGGCTTAAATTCTATTTAACTTTATCTTTAATAGTTTTATCAATTATCACTTCTATTGGTATTTACGGGTTGTTAAGTAAAGGATTCCAATCCAATATTACTAAGATGGAAATTGATTCTAAAAGAGTAGCTAATGTTGAGGTAAAGAAAGATCGATTTATAGAAACTAAACAAGAATATGTTGTTGAAAAACAAAACATAGATAGTGATGTATCTCAACTTAGAGAAGCCCTAGCAACAGGAACTCAAACCCAATATAAAGATAGAGAAACTGGTCAAATAATTACTGTAAATTCTTCTAAGGCTCGTAAAGTATTTGAAAAACAGTTAGAAACAGCTTTAGAAGATAAAAATATTATATCCACTAAAATAGAGGCTCTTAATGACAGCATCACCAGATTAGAAATAGGTATTTTAGATATGGAGGTGGATAATGAAGTAGGAAATGAACTTGGAGTGATTAAAGCTTTTAGTGAACTAACAGGTTGGTCATTGCAGGCCGTTGCAAATCTATTTATTCTAATCTTAATATTTGTATTTGATCCACTTGCTATTACATTAATAATAGCTACGAATCAATCATTTAAAGACAGCAAGCCTAAGAAAAATATGTATGGTGAGGAAAAAGTTGAAGAACATATAATATACCAAGACCCAGAAGGAACACCTCCCCCAAAAATAGAGAAACTTGTTGAAGAATATAAAAAACCTATTCCTCAATCACCCCATCCAAGTAATCTTAGACTTACTCCTGAAGAACAAATCAAATCCCTACAAAATCAAATAACACTCATTCAAAATTCTAGTGTTAGTGGAAGGAAAAAAGTAGCTGCTATCACACCCCTCCAAAAACAAATCCAAACATTAAAATCCCAAATAGAAGGAAATCAAAAGACTTATTAAAGTTTGGCTTCTTAGAATAAATTACCTATATTTATCTAAAATAAAGGTATATGGGGTTTTATTATTACAATACAAAAAATTTATCTCTAGAAAGAGGGAGCGTATTTAAACATCTTAGAAGAAATTATATATATTATATACTATTCACTATATTAGTAAGTTTATCATCGATTTACTTATTTAAAGCGTTATTTATTCCTGACATACCCCTCAAAGAAGTTAAGCTACTTAAAGATAAATATGAAAAAATCTTAATAGCAGAGACTCAAAGTGATTTCACAGAAGACAAATTCATATCCAAGATAAAAGAATTAAATCTTAAATACCCTCATATAGTCCTAGCCCAATCCTACATAGAATCAGGCACCTTTACTTCTAAAATATTTAGAGAGAATAATAATATGTTTGGTATGAAGCAAGCTAGAGTTAGAATAAATTTAGCTAAATCAACTCAATATAATCATGCTTATTTTAAAACATGGGAAGATTGTCTATTAGACTTTGCATTCCATAGAGCAACATATTTTCACAAACTTAAATCAGAGCAAGATTATTATAACTACTTGGGTAAATACTATGCTGAGGATCCAGGATATATAAATAAGTTAAAAACAATGGTAAATAAATATAAATTAAAAGATAAATTCAAATAAATTATGAAAATAAGTCATGAAGTGCCATTTTGTCTACTAGAGAAAAGTAGAGAATTTAATGATTATGATTATTGTCTACCTCACTTACTAGACCAAAATGAAGAATATAAAAATTTCTTCTATGAATCTAAAAAAATGGGTAGATATATAGTAATGGATAACTCATTACATGAATTAGGGGTAGCGTATGATAAATCAAGATTGCTATTTTGGATAAATGAGCTTGAACCAGATGAATTCATTGTTCCTGATGTGTGGGAAGCTAAAGCAGCATCTTGTAGAAATGCTAAAGAATGGGCATCAATAGAATTACCTGAGAATGTATTAAAAGTAGCAGTAGTACAAGCTAAATCAATACATGAAGCCCTATTATGTACCCAAGCATATAAAGATTTAGGATATAAGAAAATTGCATATTCTTATGGTGCCTCTTACTACAATGAGGTTTGCCCTCACCCCAATAAAGACTTTGGAAAAGCAGTAGGAAGATTCATGGTTATAAATGAAATGTACCAATCAGGAATGTTATCTAAGCTTGATCGAGTACATTTACTTGGTACTGCATGGCCCGCTGAATTTGGAATGTATAAAGATATTAAATGTATTGAATCTATTGATACTAGCAACCCAATAATGGCTGGTATAGGTCATACTTTATATGGGGACATGGGTATATCAACAAAACCTGTGCCTAACATGAATGGATGTCAAAACACAATCCTCTCCCCAACACAAAATAAATACATCTTATTAAATATAGAACAATTTAAAAAAATAAATAAATTATGAATGATAAAACAGAATACTTAAGTCTATATGATTATTTAGGTAAAGCAGCTGGAGGAGAATTAGGAATCCAAGTAAAAAAATACGCTGATGAAAATAACATCCCATCCTCCCAAAAACATATTACCCAAGGTGGGTATGATGGAAATGTTCTAACATACCCAAAATCATTCTTAGAACTATACTTTCGAGATCCTTATGTTGGACCTACTTTAGGAGACATTCAAGATAATGATCTTCCTTTTTAAGATGTTTGGAAAATTAATAAAAAGATGTTATATTATATAAAATAATAAATTATGAATGATAAAAGAGACAGAAATATTTTAGATGATGAGTGGGATAAATCCATTAAAAAGTTATTAGAAGGCTACTCACGATTACGTTTATCTAAAGAAGATGAAGAGTTAATTATTAAAATTGCAAATAAATTATAAATGGCAAGTAATCATCAAAGGTTAGAGACACTTAAAGGTTGGTTAAAACAACTAGAAGTTGACAAAATTCGAAAAAGAAAAAAACAAGTTAGACGATGAAAAAACACGTAGTATTATCTTTAAGCGGAGGTATGGACTCCAGCACATTGTTGTTACGTTGTCTGAAAGAATATGACACAGTAACAGCAATTTCATTTGATTATGGGCAAAAACATCGAGTTGAGCTTAAACGCGCTCAATCATTAGTAGATTATTTAAATGATAATTGTAGTGAGAATAATTGCTACAAGGGTTGTAAAATTAATTATAGGGTAATTAAACTAGATGGTTTAGTAGATTTACTTGATTCTGCATTAGTAGATGGTGGGGATGAGGTTCCTGAAGGACATTATGAGGAAGATAACATGAAAGCAACTGTTGTCCCTAACCGAAACAAAATATTTAGTTCAATAGTTCAAGCAGTAGCATTATCCGTCGCAAATAAAACCAAAGAACCATGTGATATTGCATTAGGAATACATGCAGGTGACCACGATATTTATCCTGATTGTAGACAAGAATTTAGAGATGCTGATATGGAAGCTTTTAGGTTAGGGAATTGGGATGCAGATCAAGTTAATTTCTTTACTCCTTATTTAGAAGGTAATAAATTTACAATTCTTCAAGATGGAGAAAAACTATGTAAGGATTTAGGAATTGGTTTTGGTGAAGTTTATAAAAGAACAATGACAAGTTATAAACCAATTTTTATATCACATAATCGCCCAGATACAGAAGGAGGAACATGGTACTCAGATTACAAATCAGCATCATCAGTTGAAAGAGTAGAAGCATTCCTAAAATTAGGAAGACCTGATCCTATAGGATATGCGGATGAAACAGGTCCTGTGAGTTGGGAAACAGCTAAAATCTATGTAGAACAAGTTATTTCAGAACATATAAAAGAACAATTAAAATAAACCTATGAATAAATTAATTTACATATCAGCTCCTTGGTGTGGACCATGTAGACAATTTGGTCCTATAATGGATAAAGTTTCAAATACCATCCCAGTACAAAAAATGGATGCCGATGATAATCAAGAGGAATTAGCTTCTTACAATATCCGAAGTATTCCTACAGTAATTAAAGTAAATGGATCTGGGGGAGAAATATCTAGATTTTCAGGAGTAAAAACAGAACAAGAAGTAATTAACTTTTATAATAATTAAAAATGAGTAAATTTCAATCAAGTAAAGTATTTGAAGGATTCAGCACAGTATTCCGTCAACACACAGCAGAAGATACACATTGTAGGTTTGTACATGGTTATGGTATTTCATTTAAAATATATTTTGAAGGTTTATTAGATGAACGTAATTGGGTTTGGGATTTTGGAGGAATGAAACGTGCTAAAACCTTAATTGATGGTATGCAACCTAAAGCTTGGATGGATTATATGTTTGATCATACTATGATTATAGCAGAAAATGATCCTGCAATTAATGCCTTTAAACAAATGGAAACAGCAGGTGTAGCTCAAGTAAGAATAATCCCAGCTACTGGAGCTGAGAAATTTGCAGAGTATATATTCAATAAAGTAAATCCCTTTGTCCAAGAAGAAACAGATGGTAGAGTTAGGGTAACTAAAGTTAAATTTATGGAACATGGAAAAAATGCAGCATATTATTTAGAAGATTAAACCAAAACAACAATGAAAAGAATAGAAGATTACAATAAAGTACTACCAATTCTAGAACTATACAGATGTGTACAATCAGAAGGATCAAGATTTGGTAGACCAACAATAGCAGTGAGAACAACAGGTTGTACTCATAGATGCTATTTTGGAGAAGGTGGGTGGTGTGATTCTTGGTATACAAGTATTCACCCTGAAAAAGGAACATTTACATTTAATGACATCATTAAGATATATGATGAGAATCCTCATATAAAAGAAATGATGCTAACAGGAGGTTCTCCAACTATGCATCCTGCAATAGTAAACGAATTAACACACTTTGCAAATGAAAGAGATATTCTCATTACTATCGAAACTGAAGGATCCCATCACCTTGAAACAGATTTTCCATTGGGTCTTATTAGTTTGTCTCCTAAGTTTAGCAATAGCATTCCCGTGGTGGGGACTGTTACACCTAATGGGATTACTGTAGATGAAAAAATGGTTAAAACTCATAATAGGTTAAGATTGAATCATGAAGCTATTAGCAAGACTTTAAAGTACCATAAAGACTACCACTATAAACCAGTTTGGGATGGCACTGACTTCAACCTACAAGAGATTGAAGACTT
>CERP01030827.1_pt1 | contig 21298 bp, 38 predicted proteins | sample 530801 | NCBI WGS metagenome assembly CERP01 (sample SAMEA2620991, study PRJEB7988) | marine metagenome | biome: marine biome (ENVO:00000447); feature: surface water layer (ENVO:00002042); material: "saline water (ENVO:00002010), including plankton (ENVO:xxxxxxxx)" | depth 5 m | reverse complement strand
CCCGCCCATAGAAATAACCTTCAAAATGGACATTAAGAACCTTAGGGTCTATGACGGAGAACAGGATAACGCTAGTTTCATAAACTCGATAACCACAGGCGTACAGTTTGACCTAGAAGCACCACAGTTTCAAAAAATAGACGGTACAACCAAGAGGATCACGTTTACTTGCACTAGTGTAGACTTAGAAAAGGATGGTGTTGTCAAGGTCACTGCCTCTCAATACGCAGTATCTACAGGCAAGGTCTTTGAGATATCCTCACTTGTAACAGATTACGATGGTGCTACTACTGCCGAGCGGGCGCAGTATGGCTGGATCTCAGCCGATAACCTTTTAATCCCCACGGATAACGATCCGGCCTACGAAATAATTTAGAGGATAATATGAGCACATACACAGACCTAAGCACAAGCTGCGATAGTGGCGACCCTGTAACGACCACGCTAATGGCCGGGCTTAGGGATAACCCGGAGGCTATTGCAAATGGTAACGCTGGCGCTGCTGCTGATATATATATAGAGACAGCCGGTATCAGGGATGCTGCTGTAACCTCTGGTGAGGGAGGAAAGATAGAGGAGGCGATATCTAATAACACAGATGGCTCCACTTCCTCCACAGTCAGTGGTGTAGCGGTCGCTATCGCTACAATTTTCGGCAACAGGAACGCACAGAACACCTATGACGCTTCTAGCGGTAGGGTATACATCACACGCAAGGGAACTTATACGATACTGGGACAGGCTTCTGGTTCTCTTGGTCTGATAGAGTGCCGGACAAGCATTAGGGTAAACGGTATTCAGGTGGCCACAACAGCCGCAGCTAATCCGGGGCCGGTATATTACCAACACGTTGCAGCTTTAGAGGTAGGGGACTACATTGACGTTAAGTGTGTTAGCACTAACGGTGCGGCGGCGGGTGGCGGTGTTGTATCGAGGTTTACTTTGTATATGGACAATCCATTATTAGATGTCAGACCTACGGTTTTCCCGCTAACAACGTACACAGCCACCACCATTTGGTCTACAGCCCCGGCTTTATGGTCATAAAAAAAAACCCTCAATTAAGAGGGTAGTTTAAGAGTATATCTATATCTTCTTGGGTGTACTCTTTGGGGTTATCGGGTTCTTTCTCGGTAGCCCTTTTTTTATGCTTAAGGTTTTCTAGTCTAACTTTGTCCCACTCTTCCGGTTTCGCATCGTTTAAGTGTTCATGCTCTTTACTCATCAGTGGATCTCCAACCAGTTATTACCAATTTCAGCCTCGCCTGAGTGTGGGCAAGACAAACCAATATGCTCAGCAGCTACCACTATAGATTGTTCAGCAAGTCTTTTGTATTCGCTAGCTAAGTCTTCTCTTACCTCAGCAGTCCATTCATCATGGGCTTGGCCCACAAAGCCATATTCTCTACCATGAACCCAGCCCTTAGCGTCTAGCCACTCCTTAAGGATGACTATAGCTTGCTGCATTAATACTGCCTCCATATTCTGCAATAAAAACACTAGCAGCTTGTGGTCTGACTCAACACGTATGGGCCGACCATCGACACCTTTAACTGTGCCGTTTGAATACTCGTAACCGCCAAACCTCTCAGACTCTTTTTTAGTTGCTGTTAGCTTCCATTCTTTCTCCAGTTGGCTGATTAGTGCTTTTAGTTTTGGTAGCTTAGATAAAAACTTGTCCTTAATGGCCTTACCTTCCTTAAAACCACCACCAACGATCTCACCAATAAGCTTATCACCGCCACCAAACAAAAACCCGTAGATAAACGTTTTGGCCTGCCCTCTGGTATTAAGCCCTGCCATGACCTTATTAACGCTGTGTACATCTGTGCCAATAGCCTTGTTCCCGGTTAATATCGTCTGCTGGTACTTAGCGTCGCCCATACAAGCGGCTAGCATCCTTAGCTGACAGCTATCTGCATCTACGCCTACTAATTTGAACCCATCCTTAGCCACAAAACATTTTCTCATCATCTTACCAAAGAAAGCGTCACCATTAGGCACGTTAACGATCCCAGAGTGCTTGAGACGCCCTGTGGTGCATATTCCAGTAATACGCTGTGCTAGCCTACCATCAGTCCTAACGTTGCGCTGCCAGCCTTCTAGGCCGCTTCTACGGTGTCGACATTGGACACGTCTAGCTATAAGTTTACCAACCTTACCTTGCACGCCTTTAAAACTATCGTCGCCGTTCAAGATAGGGCTGGTTTTGATTAAACGACCTTTATCGTCTTTGATAGCCCTGCCAGCCTTGTCGGTCTTATAGTTCCACTTATCTGGTGTCCAGCCTTCTCTTAGCAACCAAGCCTTTACTTCTTGTCCGCTGTCCAAATTTACCTGTCTAAAGCTAATCCTGCTGAATTGTCCCCCCACCAGAACAGGGTCTATTGCGGAATTCTCGACTATGGCTGCCGGTTTGCCAGACTTCAGGAACGGCTTGCGTACATAGTTATACTCACCTTCTTTTTTAACCTCCTCTATCTCTAGCACCATTGGCAACATAGGAACAACAACTTTATCAATCCGCTTAATCCAGTGGCTTAATAGGGATATGTTTTTATTTAGTTGGTCTTGGTCGATCAACCAGCCGTATTGTTCCTGCTCGTGAAGTATTGGGAACAGTTTGTGTGCCAATTTGTTAGCCTCTCTCCACTGTTCGCCGCCTTCCACTTTTAGTGCCTCATGTACTAGCTTTAATATCCTTACATCCTCCTCGCATCGGTGCAGCATTTCAGGGGTGAAGGTTGACCAATCCTCGTGATCGACCTTGCCACGCCCTACCCGATAGCCCCAAGCTTGCAGACTGTGCGGGCGGTTCTTAACAGGACAATTGAAAGGTGCTTTCCTGTCTGCGTCCTGTAGCCTAGACATAATAGCAGTGTCAACCACAAAGCCCCGATACTCATACCCGTGTAATATCTTTAGTAATGGGAAATCATAACCAATTGCATTATGCGCAACTAGGAATTTGCAGGTGTCCATATAGGCCAGCATCTCTTCTACTTGATGAGATAAGAAGACACGCTCTATACCTGTTGCCGCCTCTAGGAATACCCCGCAGTGCACAACCGTTGCCTCGTCTATGAGGCCGTCTGCCTCCAAATCGAAATATACTAACATCATAACTCCCCTATTTTGTTCTCACCCCGTAAGACCTCAACTGGCTTATGGTTGCTGTTTAAATAATCAATCGCTCTCTGCAATGCTGCGGTGTCGTCTTTGAACTTACCCAGCGCTGAGTTGCAGTTGGTACAAAGCAAGCCTCTGACATGATTCTCTTCGTGGCAATGATCCACCGCGAGCCTCTTAACCTCTCCCTTGTTGTGTTTATCTTTAGCGGTCTCAGGTCTCTTACATATTTTGCAGACACCGCCTTGCGAATCATGAATTGTATCGTAATCATCTTCAGTCATACCATATCTGCGGAGTTTCGCCTTACGATTAGCCTTCCGACAAGCCTTCTTGTAAGCCTCCGGGTCTTTAGCCTTTCGCCTAGCATTCGCCTCACGCTCAGCCTTCTTGTAAGCCTCCGGGTCTTTAGCCTTTCGCCTAGCCTTCGCCTCACGCTCAGCCTTCCGAAAAGAAGCCCTAGAATCAAGGGCCTCTGGATGATCAACACCTAATGCTGCCTCCAACTCTTTAGCTCGTTTCCATAATGTAGTTGCACACGTCATAACTTAATCTCCTAAAAATCGAAATATACTAACATCATAACACCCTCACTCTGTCTCTGTATATATTAAATCGCCCTTAGTATCATACCCGATAGCTTTTATAAATATATCCACATTGCTTAATAAATCAGATAAAGAAGCTGAAGAACTCATTTCTAAAGTAAACCTTAGAAGATCGTCGTCAAACAAGCTGTTGTCTGTATTATACGTAAGTTTAATCATTGCTTATATCTCCTCAAATGCGCCAGTTTGTTTGTCCCAGAATAAATTTACCTTACCCGTGCTACCGTGTTCTCTATCTTCTAGCAATACAATCTGCCTCTGATTGCGTTCTTCATCTTCTAGCTCTGGATCTTTGTTGCCCTCCAGCCCGAACATATAGTTACAGCTTCGCATCATGGATCGACTACCAGCAAATTGTGACGATAGTATCTTGCCGCCGCGTTCGTGGGGTTTCTTTTCCCTAGCCGGGGCTAACAGGTGACAAAAGAAGTGGATTGTTAAACCGTGATCCATTGCCATTGCAGATGCCTCTGCTGCCATCCTCACCAGCAACTCATTAGCCTCAGCAGACCCCACCATATTAGTAAAGTTTGTGATTGGGTCTAAGTATACGGTCGTATAACCCTCACTTGCTGCAAATATGATATCCCTTTTCACCGTGTCCCAGTCCATGTGCTGGTAGAGATCGAGCATAGCTACGTTGTTACCAATTAGCGGCTCTGCTTCCTCAAACGCCTTATGGTCAAACGGTATTGAGGGATCGTGAAAAATACGCTGAGCTGCCTTACCAACGAGCAGTTTATAGGTTTTGGCGTTAGCCTCCTCCGGTTTCGCCATAAAGACCTTCTCCCCGTGGTTAAGTATCTTGTGCACCGCTAGAGCGTTCAACAGCTCAGACTTGCCCATTTTAACGCCCGATCCCCAGTAATAAACCTCCCCCTTGCGCTCTCCTCGGGTTAAATTGGTTAGCGATTGCCAAGGAAAGCTTAAGCCCATCGGTGTTTCTTTCTGTGCGGCCTCCTTAAGCTCACTGCCGTAGATAATCTTACAATTTTTAGGCTTAACCGCATTAAACATCACAGCCACCTTTAATTGTTTACTAAGCCCTTTTATCAAGCACTCGTTACAATCCTTGGCCGGTAAGTCTGCCACCATAGCCTCTGGAAAAACAGAGCCTACCTCTGTAGCAGCTAACTTGCCTGCATCGTCCATATCAAAACAAAGCACAACATCCTTAAAGGTTTTTCTAATAACGTCGATATGCCGTAAGATATCACGTTTGGCACTGCCTGCCCCATTTGGAGCAGATACCACCGCGGGGTTGAAGTGTTTATATTTCTCGCCAGCCTGATCTTTAAGTGTCTGGAAAAGTGCAACAGCATCGAACTCACCCTCTGTTATAAATAAGCGTTTAGCTCCTGTCAGCAGTGCTTTGTCCAAGCCGAAAAGGTCAGCCTCTTTACCGTTGCCTAGAGAGTACATCTTTTTTGTGTCTAACAAGCGCATTTTGTAGCTGACTAGTTCACCTTTACGCTTTATAGGTATAGCTGCTATCTTTGGCGTTCTACCATCCTGTTCTGATACACCTACCCGGCAATCAAAGTAGTCTAAAGACTCAGCCCGCAAACCTCTTTCGTCTATCGACCTAGCTAGCCAGTCTCCATCGATCTCGGCTACCTGTTCTTTTATATCCTTTTTCGTTCTCTCAACAAAGTTAGGCGCAAGTTCTCCTTTGTACGGGTCTGCCACATAACTACCACAGGCAAAGCAGTAGCCATTGTACTCCCCATTCTCATCAGCCCATACTTGCAGTCCATCACTCGACCCGCAACTATGGCTTATCTTCTCTATACAGTTGCTCATTGAAACCCCTCCTCATTAATAAACAAACCTAGCGTCTTAATTGACTCAAGGGACACACTCCGACGTAGTAACAATGAAACTCCCTTCTACGCTAGCTATGTGCTTAACAAACTCTCCCTTAAAAATCTCCATACCTAGGTAAATATAAGGGCCACCACTGGGATCGAACATACCTAAGTCACTCTTATCTACTCCCTGCTGACCCTTCTTACCTCCATACCTAATAAACCCTAGACTCTTACCCTCCATGTGGAACTTGTATTTGTGAGGCTCTAGCTCCTCCCAGTGGTATTCATCGCCATGTCTATTCTTCATAATTGCATTCCTTCCCATGTTACATAATATAGCAAGGCTAGTGCCAGCCACGCTCCCCAGAAGTAAAAAAACACTTTAAAAACCTCTTGGCAAAACTTAACCTTCTTAATTACTTTCTTCATATCCACCCCATATTATGCCAAACGTTAAAGACGATGTGGAGGCAGGTTACCACCTCCAGCCACTGCAAAAATGTCCAGTGCTTCAAACCGCCCTCCCATGATTCTCATGGAATCCGTAATCTTGCTCTGCGTAATATCTGGCATAAATAGCGTCGATCTTGTCTGTGAATGAACCTAAAAACACAGACTTGCCTTTTATATTGATTTTTGCCCGCCACCGCTGATCTCTAGTGTGCCAATGAACCCCAGTAACACCAGATGTATTCCTTGTGGACTGCTTCTGGTTCTTTCCGTTTTCTTGATGGCTTACCACTCTTAGATTTGCAATACGGTTGTCTCCTCTGTCCTGATTGATATGGTCTATCTGGTCGCTAGGGCATTCTCCGTAATGCATCTTCCAGCATACCCTGTGCGCTTGATACATAGTTCCGCCGATCTTAACTGCCCTGTAGCCGTCTTTGTTAACATTTACTATGGCCCCTGTGCTACGCCTAATCAAGTCTCCCGTATCAGGATTGTAGTCAAAGCACTCCTTTAGGTACTCAACGCTTGGCAGTTGTTTATAGCTCACATTGGCCCCCTGTACACGCTAAAGTTTGCACACCTTCAGTCATGTCTTCAGACTCATAATCTGACAACTTAGCCCAATCAATCTCAGGCATTGCTGCCACATCTGCCTCGTATTGCTCCTTCGTTATTTCTTCATATGGCGGCTGTTTATAAATATGGTCTGTCCTTGGTAGGAAAGACATACCAGAGGCGCTATCTAACGTGTTCCACACCCTATCCATAACACTTAAGAACTCATCTTCACTGTAGTAAACAGTACAACTGCATTTATGTTCGCACCAATGCTCATCATAGACGGTCACCAAGTCCATCTGTGCCATAGCTGTCATATCCTCAGTGCACACAGCACCCGCAGGTGCTTTCTGAGGGAAGCTGAACACAACAGTCTCGCTATTCATTACATCCACCTCCCAAGGAACACCTTGATCCTTCAGCAATGCTGTGAGAGGGTCTTTAAGGTCCTGTCGCACAGTTCTTGTGTAATAAGGGCTAAACCTAGCATGAATCCCAGAGGCACTGTCAACGAGCTGTGAGACAGTCCCAGAGGGTTTAACGCAGGTGATGGCTGTTGATTGCTCAATGCCTAGCTTCTCAGCCCACTCTTTGTTAGTGTCTATAGCTGTCTGTCGTAGCTTATCAAGTGTAGATGCTAGGTCTGACTGGTTGGGGTGGTCAAACCAAGTGCCTGTGTTATCGTTGCCTGACAACAGAGGGTGATCCATAATCCCTGTCATACTGACACCTAACAAGCGCTCCTCTTCCGTGTTACGCTTCCAGATAGGTCGAACATAACGAAAGTTGGTTAAAGTAGACTGGAGTGTACCTAATATCGTAGCCAGTCTAACCTTTCGGTTTAAATCCTCTAGCGTATCGGTACTCCTAATCACCACTTCTGACAAATTACAAACCTGTGCAGAGCGTAGTATAATCTCGGAGCAAGGATTGCTGCCCCAACTATGCTCCGGGTCTCTTCGTCCATTCTTAGCTGCTTGGTTCTTAGATGCCATACGACTAAAGAATCCACGCTCACCAGCCTTGCTCTCATGTAGAGAAAGTGCTTCTTTCAAGAATACATCGAAGTCAGGCCGCTCCGTGTACACAGCAGAGTTGTTAGCTAGTGCACGATGCGGTTGGTCAATATACCATTGTCCGTTCTTAGCGCCCCGCATACGGTCGTCAGAGAGGTTAGACAGGCTAATTAAAGCTGATCGTCTAACACCACCGACAACTACAATCTCTGCCACTTTGCAGACGAGATCGTGACACTCAATGGACGTAAGCCTTCTACCCGCTCCCCGTCTAAATAGTTCAACAGAGAAGTTAAACAATTGGTTGAGGGGATCAGGGCCGCTGCTTCTACCACCAAAGGTTTTAAGAGGCGCACCGGCAGGTCGAAGTTTTGACAAGTCCCATTTGGGAATCTGACCTGAATAGAGCAGACTGATGAGCTCTCGGAAGGACTTAGCCCATCCGACTTTACTGTCCGGGACGACGATTGTTGTGTCTGTGTCATAAAACTCCTCCGCAATTGTTGGTAGGTTAGCTACTTCTTGGCGCTCCACTGAGAAGCCTACACCCGTTCCACACATAAGGACGTAGAGAATCTCGTCAAACACACGTGGGTTATCTACAGCCACGTATGAGCAGTTAAACCCTGCCATATTGTCCCTGTCCAAAGCCTTACCAGCAGTCATTAACGCCCTCATGCTAGGCATTACGTCCATATTATGGATGGCTTTCATAAGTTCTTTTTGTTCGTCTACATTTATGTACCCTTTTTGCACCCAGAAGTCTACATATCTGTATACTGTTTCTGTCCAAGTCTCTCTGCGGTTCTCTTCTGGAATCCACCTTGCATATTTTGATTGGTGGATATAGTTACTATATTGATTCATTATTTTTCCTCTTTGATTAAGTTTCCATCTACCATTTTATAAATAATATCTTCTGTTTCAATTTGATAACCATCGTATGCTACAACCTTCACCCCTCGCTCTATTAGCTTCCTGTAGAAAGCAGCTAGGCTAGGGTAAACATGGTTTGTTACTTTAACTAGTGGTTTTACCATATCATTCCCCCTCTGTTAGTTTTTCGTATTTCTCAACCCAATAAGCAGCAAAACCAGCCTCGGCCTCAGCAGCATGATAAGCATAAGCCTCAGCAGCAGCATCATCAGCAGTCGCGACATCATAAACATAAGCAGAAGCAACATAAGCTGCATCGGCAGCCTCAGAAGCAACATAATAAGCAGCATGATAATCAAAAGCCTCAGCAGCAGCATGATAAGCAGCATTAGCATCAACAGCATTCTCACGCAGTTCGTTTACTGTTACGCTATCTTTATCGTCTAACCATTTTTTAACTAGCTCAATATGTTTATCCATATCACTCACCCCCTGTTAGTTTTTCGTATTTCGCAACCCAAGAAGCGGCCTCATCAGCATCAACAGTAGCATTATAAGTATAAGCTTCAGCAGCAGCATCATCAGCAGCCGCGACATCATAAGCATAAGCAGAAGCAGAAGCATGATAAGTATAAGCATCAACAGTGGCATGATAAGAAGCCGCGACATCATAAGCATAAACAGCTTCAGCAGCAGCAGCATGATAAGCATAAGCAGCATCGGGATTAGCAACATAATAAGCATCAACAGCATTCTCACGCAGTTCGTTTGCTGTTACGCTATCTTTATCGTCTAACCATTTTTTAACTAGCTCAATATGTTTGTTCATATCTCACCCTCTGTTAGCTCTTCATATCTCTTAACCCAATAAGCAGCCTGATAAGCAGCATCAGCAGCCTCAGCAGCAGCATGATAAGCAAGAGATTCATCAGCAGTATGATAAGTAGCATAAGCAGCATCAGTATTCTCACGCAGTTCCTTTACTGTTACGCTATCTTTATCGTCTAACCATTTTTTAACTAGCTCAATATGTTTGTTCATATCATTCCCCTGTTAGTTCTTCATATCTCTTAACCCAATAAGCAGCATCATAAGCAGCAGCATAAGCAGCATCATAAGCATAAACAGCCGCGACATCATAAGCATAAGCAGAAGCAGAAGCATGATAAGCATCCTCAGCATTCTTACGCAGTTCCTTTACTGTTACGCTGTCTTTATCGTCTAACCATTTCTTTACCAGTTCTATATACTTATTCATTTTAATAGCCTCTAAGATAACATTTATGTCATTATCACACTGGCCAAACTGGCCTTAAGCACCCGACTCATAACTTATCCTTTTTATAAAACTCTAATTGTACCTGTAGGCAATGGATAGCCTTCTCTAAATCCTGCTCGTGTGTACCCTTGTCTCGCGTCAGGTATTTATTTACTTTGGTGTAAACGGCTGCTCTTAAACCCTCATAGCCAAAGTTTGCGTGTGTCAATTCAAAAGGTTGCAACCCTTGCTTTTTGTAGTGATCCCCGCCCACTTGAGTATCTGTTGCATTTAGTTGTTCTTTTGTTGTTGATACTACCATAAAATTCTCCTGTTTGAGGCCATCCTTGGCCTTGTTAGCTTAAAATGGGATATCTTCGTCAGAGATATCGTTACTGCCTTGTACTGCGTCTTCGGGCTTCCAAGGCTCTTGCACAGATAAACTCATATACTTTTTTCCTGACTTAGCTGTTCTAAGCCAAGCAGCAATTTCGTAGTCTTTACCCTCGACATTGACCTTGCCCTTATAGCTAGGTGCGTTTGCGTTGTCGCTATCATTCTTAAATAAAGCACCGCTGTTAGTGTTGTCGTAATCACTCATTTTTCAAAATCTCCAAATAGTAAAACAATAGTGTTGGTGAGCACTGCGATTGCATAGACCACCATTAGGTTGGTTGCACCTATCTCAACGGTCTGTAAGAAGAACACAACCGATGTTAAAGCCAGTACCGCTGAGTTGATACGGGTAATGGGTAGAAAAACCGTTATTATAAAAACAACGGTGACTACCCAATAAAGTAAATCCATATAACCTCCTTAGAAACAAAGTTCTGTGTGGGCTTCATGCACCCGGTTTAAAAAAGCCTTAAGTTTCTCTCTGTCATCCTCTAGTTTAGGGAAGTCATCCCTCGTTGCTTTGTAAATATAAAGCGGTCTGTCGTAGTTGCGGTCATCGTAACTAGCAAACAGCCACCAGTCAAACTTATCTGACATTAGAAACGGTGTCATTACTTGATGGTAATACTCCTTGGGGATGCCTCCCTCCCTCATGTACTCAACGTGCTTTTTTGATGATGGGCACTTGATCTCTAAGCCTCCACGCCCTAACAATAGTAAACCATCCGGCGAAAATGAAAAGTTGTCTATCTCCTCTGATACCAAACAACCAACCTCCTCGAACTTCATACCTGTCTCAAGAATGACAGCATCTCTTGCAAAAGGCTCTTGCTCAATACCTCTCAGCACTGCCGGGGAATTAAGCTGCACTGGGTCTGGTTCTGTCATACGCTCAGCAACTAGCCGGTTAAGCAGTGACTTCTGCACGACTGGCGACCCCAAAGCATCCTTAACGCTAGTGCCTGTGACGTTGCCTTGTCTTAGGGCGTGCCACTCCGTTGATCCTTGTTCGCAGTTGTTAATTAGCATCTGAAAGCCTCCGCTTAGCTTCGTCTTTGTTTTTAACTACACCCGCCCTGATGTTCTTTGGCAGCGCCAAGTATACCTCCTGTAGTTCTTCTAGTGTCTCGCAAGACGCTAGAGCCTCAATATAAGGGCTAAGGTCTACGTTGTCAACAGGTATCTTAGAGCGTACCCTTAAAGCCATTGTGACCTCACCAAATGCTTTAACCGATACCGCGTAAACTTGGATTGACCTGCCTAGCCAATCTTCGTAGCGGTTGCCGTATAAATTAGCAATGGTCTTGGCGTTTGTGATATTCAAAGCCATAGGTGGTGCATTGCTAAACGTTACAACCGGCACAGTCTCTTCATTGCCACTTTTATCTTTGATAGTCTGGGTAGACACTGTCTCGATCACAACAACAAGCTCCTCACCCTCGTTTAGGTTCTGAGACCCTAACAACTGCATTTTGTTTTTAAATAACGTTTTCCAATGTGTTGTCTCCGATGGTTCGTAGACCAGTTTTCCTTCGCTCATATGTTACCCCCTCGCAGGTTACTTTTAAATTGCTCAGCCTTGCTAGACTTAGACCAACTGCCGCAGTCGTTGCAGCGGTACTTTTTACTCTTGCCAGCGTTAGTGTAGGCAAAGCCCCGATATTGAATAGAGCCGCTATTACACTTAGGGCAAGTGTCCCGTTCGCCGGTATAGACCTGCGTGTTAGGGTGATTGCCAATCCACGGCAGCAGTTTCTCGTAAAGCTCTTCCAATAAAAACACATCTTGTATGTTGTAGTCACGCATTTCCTTATGGCACTCCTTATCACCCTCCATGCACCCATGCCATAAATCCATCCCTCGGTGCTGAATCTTAGCACCAATACCTAGCTCCTGTGATACAAAGTCCAATTTCTTAGAAGCTGGCCTGAACTTCTGCCGCACTGTTCGTAAAAGATCAATCTCCTTGTAAGGACTTGGTGGTGTCCCGCCTTGCTTGATAAAGGCCCAATTAAGAGTAGGCATATCAAACTTAGTGCCGTTGTAGTGGATTACAGCATCTGCCTCATCTAATAAATCCCACATATCACCTATGAAGTCGTTGTCATCCCATTCTGCACCAAAGAAGAACTCGCCCTCTGGTGCTCCATGCCAACGTGCTGCCCAACAAGCGGTGCTACCGGGTTCTACAATCTGATTTAGCCCGATGTTTTGATTGAACAAACCCCATGAGTAAACCTTGTTCGGGTAAGTTTCCACATCTAACATTAAAATTTTCATCTAACCCCCTATCCGCTGTTTTTGTGTTTCTATCTGTTGCTTATATTCCTCTATCATATTCTCTAAATCCTCCCGTTTAAATTTTACCGCTTCATGCCTTGTCGCTAACATCTTGTCAACTGCCTCCCTCCCGTACATATCTAGCATATAAACCGTGTAGCGTTGTGCTGCATCACCGTAGCGCATACCGTAGCCATTACAGCCCCGGCATTGCGGGTGAACATTCTCCTCAACCAAAGCCCATTTGCTGCTTAACTTTTTCGGTATAAAGTGGCCTCCCTGCATTCCTCTATTCCACTGTAAAACCACGCCACAGGTTACGCAAGTGCAGAGACCGTTACTATCAGCAGCCTTTAGCCTGACGAGCTGCTGTAATGCTGAGTAAGCCTCTGCCTTAATCTTGGACAGCGTCTTGTTCTTTTTCTTAGCCACTTTTTAACATCCTTATAAACCATCATCACGTTGCCAAGGGTAAGCATAAACCGGCGGCAGTTTAGTGTTGTTGGCCAGATAAGATTGCAAATCAACCAGACGCTCTACCAGTGTCTCTATTATGTCTTGGTCGTCTTCTTCCGTTACCTCGTAAAATGTTAACATCTTCTCCAGTTCTTGCCTGATAAGTCTTATCTGAATTTCTTCGTTAGTCATCAGAAACCCTCCAGTTTAATAGCTGCGTTATATTCCTAGCGTGCTCCTCAGTATAAGCTAGACCAACCTCTACCAAGCAGCCGCCATCTTTAGGTTCTTTAACCAGCCGATACGAGGGGAAAACGTTTTGGTTATCTTCTCCAAAGTGAACCCTGTAGTAATAGTACATCTAAAAACCCCCTATGTATAAGCCGATAATTGTACCAAATAAGAAGCCGACTGTGATCGTTGTTGTGACCGCTGCTATGAACTCGCCGTGATCCAGTAACCATTCTCTAAACTGTGTGTAATACTTCATATTAGACCCCCTTTAATAGTCTGTTTAGTTCTGTCATAAAGTCTTTGTTTTTGCGTGCCTTCTTTATGGAATCCAGCACCCGCCACTCAGGTAGCGATAATTCCTCCGCAATAGCGGCAGCCTTTCGTTTCTCCGTACCGATACCATACATCATCTTAAACACCTTAGCGCCGTCACCTAGCCGACTATCAAGCAGTTCCTCCAAGCCTGTGATAGCCTTGCTGTTGTCACCTTTTAAAGATTTAGACTCCTCGCCTGCTACTACCTTCTCTATAAGCACCTCGTAAGATCTTGAGTTAACTATAGCTGGCCGTCTTTTGCTCATATATCTGAGTTGTTTACGCATAGCGTTATTAACGTGTACGCTGCAAAAGGTGCGATCCTTAACGCCCTTGTTTGGGTCGTATTTCTCAAGACCTGCCAGCCACTCTGAAGCTACCCACATCACCAGATCGGGGTAAGACCAGATAGCGTCGTATTTAAAGTATGGGTTCTCATACCAAGATAACGCTATTGCCCGCACATCCTTAGCGTGTCCGGCTAACAGGCCGTCTAAGACCTTGTTAATAGACTTAGGAACTACAGGCTTATCACTTCCCAACTTCTTAAGCCTATCCTGCAATCCGCGAGGGTCTCCCCCCGCAGCCTCCAATCCGTCTAGGTACTCATTTTGCAGCTTTTCAAAATTAGCCTGACTGCCATACCTTGCCAGTTCTGCTTCGGTTAGTTTTCTAGTATTCATCAGAAACCTCCTCGTTACATAAAGTACTTAACCCAGAATTATCAAAACTGGGTGGTCTTTCTTCGGATTTTAACGAATCAAACAAATCATCGAACTCCGAAGTGTCTAAGAACCTACCACGCTCCTCATACCAGTTGTCTAAATTGTAACCATCGGGGTCAGTTTCGACACCTAAATTGCTTGGTAAGTCAGTGCGTTTTACGTCTACCCCTTCATAGCCGCTGCTGTAGGCTCTGTAAGCCGCTGTGTGGGCTTTTAGCGCATTTCTGGTAGTAGGGGTCATGTCCACCAAAGGGTCGCTTGTGTCGGCGTTCCGTTCGATATAAGACCACTCCTCGTTAAAACCGCCAGACTCGTCGTTGTTGCTAGCTTGGTAGTTGTTGCGAATTGCGTCTAGTGCTTCTGCTGTTGTGATTTTCATAGTATTACCCTCGTTTGTTTTGGTTGATTGAATTACTATAAACAGTATAACACGTTTTTCTAGTCTGTCAACAACTTTTTTTTAACTTTCTTTTTTCCTTTATTTCGTCGCTCTTTCCCTAACTTTCAAAATAATTATAATGCCGGGTAGGCTAAAAGTCAACAAAAAAAAATAAAAATAAATCACTATATCTATCAATAGCTTAACTACATTGTTAACTTTCTGTAATGTTATGTTATCTGGTAATCCCCCAGTTTTTCCATATCTGGGTTATATACTATATATAAGATAACGAAAACACAGAGAAGCAATAAGACAGTCAAACAACAAGTCAATAACACACACACTCAAACACACACACTCAAACACACACACTCAAACACACACACACTCACTCACTCACACTCACTCACACACACACTCACTCACTCACACTCACTCACACAAGCAATAAGATTAGAGAGATTGAGTTAGTAGATGTTGATAATTAGGTTTCTGGTAATTGTCGTAATAATTTGTGGGATAGTTGTATCTGTACCACAAACAGGGGCTGAGACTATCTCAAAGCACTTTAAACAACATGAGTACGCTTGCGGTTGTGCTTGCGGATTCGGGACAGTACACACAGCCACACTTATAGCCGCAGACGGGCTTAGGGATTATCTAGGCGTACCTATCCGGGTAAATAGCGGTTGTCGTTGTATCGACCACAACAGGGCTGTAGGTGGCGCTCCAGCTTCTTGGCATATGCCCAGACTGGCTAATCAGGGCGAAAGTAGATTATTCGTGTCTTACGCCTTAGATCTTGCGGTCGATGATCCCCAAGCGGCGGCTGATTGGTTAGCTGATAACTACCCTTATATTAATTCGATTGTTTACGAAAACTTTATTCACCTAGATTCGAGAAGTCTCTATTTATAGGGAACTGCAAAACCTTGTACGTTGAAAGATTCGTTAACAGGTGAGCTTTTCCCACCCTATACCGCCTAACCAACCGGGGAATGCTACCCCGGTAGCTGCCCCTCCTCAGTTGGCGAGTCGTCAGACTATCCGCGTAGAGCCGCGACCTATTCCCAACAAAACTAAAAGGTTTACTATGAAATTTCCAATTGCATTTTTTACTTTACTAGCGTTAATTACATATGCGGCTTATAGCTCGGCAGATTTAGACGTGGCTCTCGATGTCTCAATTGGCTCAGAAGTCGGCCCTAATACGTCAGGAGCAGAGGTGGTTCCATTTTGGGGCGGTGTACGGGTAGGGTATGACACAGGGGTTGTTAAACCCTTTTTGGAGTATTCACACACCAGCTCGGTAGATGTTAACGGGGATGGTTATACATCCTACGATGGCGAGGCTTATGGTGTTGGTGTAGAGGCGGTTTATAAACTGCTATATGTATCAGCTTCTGTGTCTAAGTTTGCCAACAATGATTTAGAGCGGGAGACAACACCCGTTCAGAGCTACGAGGTGGGCCTCTCAGACGACTTCAGGGGCATCCCCCTACGTGTGGGTGTCTTTTATCAAAATACATCGAGCGGCTATTTAGAGCGATTAGGCGTGAAAGTAGGTTATTCGTTCGATATTTATTAAACCAGAATAGCGGGTTCATGGCCTATACCATGTTTACGGACTGATCCCCGACCCGCTACCATTACTTATAGGAGTAATACAATGAAAAAGTTACCATCGCTAGAAAGATTAAACGAGTTATTTGATTACAACCATGAAACAGGGGACTTAGTTCGGAAGTCTAACGGTAATCTGATTAACGTGAACAGCAACGGTTATCGGGTGGTATGGATTAGTGGTGTTCTGTACAAAGCACACAGAATTTGCTGGAAGCTCTATCACGGTGGATGTCCAAGTGATCAGATTGACCACATAAACGGAGATAGAGGCGATAATCGTATTGAGAACCTTAGAGTGGTTACTCATCAAGAAAACTGCAAGAACCAGAAGCAGCATAGCGACAGCACCTCTGGCGTTACAGGGGTGAGTTGGAAAAATAGAGATCGTAGGTGGGTGGCTCAGATTAGGGTAGAGGGTAAGAATAAACACCTTGGCTACTTCACAGATAAAATAGATGCCATATATTCCCGATATTACGCAGAGCAAGATTATGGATTCCATAAAAATCACGGCAGGGCCGATTAAAGTTAGGAAGGTGATACCTAAACCCGCAAGAACGCAGAAACACAGAGACAAGAAAAAAGAGGCAAGAAAATATGGGCTTCGCTCCCCTAACAGCAGCAGTGCACACAAAAACGGTGAAGAATGGCCTATTTGAACTAACCCGCTCCCTCCGGTATTTCAGTGTTGAGCAAGATAGATGGATCGAAGTGCCTGTGGGCTTTCAGACGGATTTTGCCTCTATCCCGAGAATTGCCAGAGTTCTGATTAACCGCAACGGCAAAAGCAGAGCACCTGCTGTTATCCACGACTACGCTTATAAAAGTCACACGGTCTCACGTGAGAAAGCAGACGCATTGTTCTTAGAGGCGATGAAGGAAACAAAAGTGAATGTAATAATCCGTTCAATTATGTATGGGGCTGTTCGCGCAGCTGGCTGGTTGTATTACAATAAGAACGCGGCCATTAAGTAATGCCTTTATCACTAATCCCGATCTATGAGGCTGAATATATAGAAAATTTAAGCCTCTTAGGCCAGCCCTTTCCGTATCGCTCTGTAATCCTCACACTTAATGGTTACTTCGACCTAGCCACCCCCGGAGATATAACCGTCACGGGGCTTGGTTTCGCGGGGAAAAACCCTAATATCGTTTTCACAAGCGGCGGCACAAATGCCACTGACGACAATGGTCGCAGTGTATTAATCTACCAGTTAGAGTTCGACACTGTTGGTTTTGATGAAGATTATACAGTAGCCGCAAACTCAGGTATTTATTTAGGTATATTCGAGAAAGTCCCAATCTCAACCACCAAAATAAAAGGTGAGAACACAGCTATTGCCGCACCCGGTTACGGCCTAACAATAAAACAACAGAACACAATAAAGATAAGAGGCGGTAATGAAAGATAGTGCTAGGGATTCAACCAAGTTCATCAAGCGTTTTAGGGGCGATAGCCGTTCTATTGAGATCACCGTTTTCGATTCCGAGGGTAATGCTGTAGATGTTGCGGCGTATACTGGAGCAACCTTAACGGTTAACAGCCTACTTAATCCCCCTGATATCAGTACGCAATTGTTTGAGGCTACAGGTGACACTGTAACAGATGGCATTAATGGTGTAATTACATTCCCAATAACGACAACAGATACAGACCAGACACCCGGCAATTACTTTTATGATATAGAGCTTACAGATGCCGATGGAGAGGTTGATACCATAATAAAATCAAAATTTGTCATAAAGCAGGACATAAGCAAATAGGTGTAAGCATGGATTTACAAAAAGCAACATTATATGTCTCAACAATCTCAACAGTCGTTCTGGCTGTTTGTTTCTTTTTACTGTTTAGCGCAATGGAAGCGGAACTAGCACAGGATGTTATCGAGAACGACAACCTTGCGATTATTATGGAAGGGGTTAAGGCGTGTGGAAATCACTCAGGTTCTTAGTCACCAACAAGCAGGATATGCAGCAATTATCTTTGCTGGTGCTTGCATTTCGATGTTTGTTTTTGTTTCAAGGATTGCTTTTGCTTTCGCTATCCGTCTATATGCTAGGCTCAGGCGGTTAGAGAACTACGCAGCAAGGAAATGCAAGTATGACCCAGAGGATTAGATGATACATCACAACACAATAACAGACAGCTTTGAGATATACGCCTACCGAGATGGAAGAACTAAGTGGATAGGTCACTCAATGACACGGCAGGAAGCGAACAAAATACTAGAGCGTTATGAGATGATGCACAGAAACGACCAAGGGCTGGCATGAGAAAATTCAAACACAAACTTAGGCTAGGTGTTGGCATATTTGCCATCATTGCCTCTTTTCTGGGTATTACTCAGGGTACAGAGCGAACCGTCACACTAACATGGACAGTACCTATAGAGCGCACAGATGGCACACCGTTAGATGCTGTTGTGCGTTATGACATCGACTGCACAACGGGCGAATCCGCTCAGGTGACAGATACAGCACACACGTTCAGCACAAACAACTATGGCGATCACTCTTGCAGCTTGGTAGTCGTGGCTAGTGATGGTGAGGGCGGCTTATTATCAAGCCAACCAACAAGCGTATCGTTTAACGTCGCTATCTTCTTAACGCAGCCTAAACCGGCAACCAATTTTAAAGCAGAGGTTCAATAATGTCATTTAAGCACAATAACGCGGTGGGTTTTTACAACTTTGAAGACTCAACCGATCTTGGCGCTGATGTTTCAGGTTATGACCGCGACGGCACACTGAATAACGTAACAACAAGAACCGAGGGTTCAGAGCAATTTGCAGACTTTAACGGCACTGATAGCTATGTCGATTTATCATCCCATGTAGCACAGGCTTCTGGTTTATCGGCTTTTAGTGGTGCTTTTCGGGTTGTTTTAGATAAAGTCGCTGGAGCACAGGCTGTTTTCTCACTCACTGATTCAAGTGATGGCAGCAGCAATTTTAGCCTTTTCTTTAGTGGTACAAGTTTATTTTTACAGGTTAGGGAGAATGGCGCTGCGGCAATAAGCTTTGCAGCAAGCACTACTTTTGCTGTTGATACAGAATACCATATCGCTTTTAGCACCGGCTCTGCTGGCGCTTTTATATGGGTTGATGGCGTTCAACGTGGTACAGATGCTGCCACAGAATCAACAAACGCAGTATTGACACCGGATAAGATGTATCTAGGGCTTAACCAAGATAGCTCAGGTTTTGAGTGGGAATTTGACGGCGGCATTAAAGACGCTTACATTGCTAATGTAGAGATAGACATTAACACAGTCAATAATATGATTGATAACGATGCTTACGGCTTTGAAGAGATAGCATTATTAGGACAATCTAACATTATCGGCAGGGCTGATATTAGAACTGGTATTGACGATGATTATACAGCCGTCAGCGGAAACGTTTACCAGTGGGGCTATAATGCACAAACACTCACAGCAGCAACAAACCCACTAGACCACAACCAATCAGAAGGCGGTGGTAATGCTGATAACATGGGTTCTTGGCTTGCGATGTGTAACAGTCTTGTATCAAAACTACCCTATAAAAAGAAAATCTTATTAATTCCAGCGGCGACAGGCTCAACAGGGTTTGTCGGAACTGCTGGTTGGGTAAGTCCTGCGGGTACTCAGTACGCAGGTGCGGTATCGACAATGGTGGCCGCTAGAGGTCAATCAACCTTAAGCAGATTAAGTCTAGTATGTTGGTGGCAGGGTGAATATGACGCGGGTAACGGTGGTGCAGCAGCTTACAACACCAACCTTTCAGCGATGGTCACAGCTTTCCAAGCCGAGGCAACACTAGACTGGACTACATCTACGCCTTTTTGTTGTCTAGCTATTGGTGAGGTGGTTAATACGGCAGACTCTGTGATTATCAACGGCCATTTAAAAGACTTTGCAGACGCATCGGCGGTAAGGTCTTATATTGACACAACAAGCCTTGAGTTAGCTGTTGACGATGTCCATTTTACAGCAGCTTCCTACGTTTCAGCAGGTTCAAGCATAGCGTCAGAGGCTTACCGACCACAACTACTGACCAAATACCCGAACATTATTGACTCTGTAGGGGACTCAGCAATTAATGATTTGTCTAGCGACTGGGGACAGGCAGAGAGTTTTGCAATAACATCACTGCCAACAGGCGCAGCACAGACAGGCAGCACAGCGGCAACCACAGGAACCGTCACTGAGGACGAGACCAGTCTAGTTAAAGTAACCGCAACCGGCCCAACAGATCAAACCAAAGCTGAGTATTTTCTATGGCAAGTCGGAGTAGGTGGTAATCTAGTTACTGGCGGCACAGGCCGTAAGCTAAGAGGCAGAGGTTTTTATCCCTACCGCCCCCGATAGAGCGTGCCGGGTTTGTGGCTTAGCAGCCTGCACCGAGCATAAGGCTGTTAAGGGCGGATGGTCTAACAACTCACCAGAGAAAGCTAAGTTATACAACAGCCGTAAGTGGCGTAAGTTAAGGGTTGCTATCTTAAGGCGTGATAGATACACCTGCCAAGTGTGCCACGCTATAGACGCTGATGCCGTGGATCATATAGCACCAGCATATAAGCACGTTGCCGAGTTCTACAACCCTAACAATCTTAGGGCTATATGTAAGAGATGCCACAGGGCTAAGACAACGCAAGAGTCTAAAGAGTCACGCGGCATTATCGATAAACCAGACTATGTAGTGTGAGGCCATGATGGGTAAGATAACAAACATCACAGAACACAAAGGCTACGCCAAGCTGCCCACCGCATCTACCGAGATGATAGTGGCCATAGCAAGCGCAATGGGTGAGCACATCGAGAACCTTTCAGACGCTGAGGTTATAGGTGCGCTAGAGATGGTTAAGCTGTTCTATTACGATGCAATGTATTATGAGGATGATGATGAGTAAAGGTAGCAGACAACGTACACCAACCAACCAACAGACGTTTGATAGTGAATATGATCGCATTTTTGGGAATCCAAAGGTTAAAGAACAAGCACCCTTCATAGTCTGTACAAATATCAAACATAAGCCCACAATCTTAGACAAGCCCACCACTAAACGATAGGCAGCACCTACCATAACCTATAGAGTGTATGTGTTAAATCCCACCAGCGGCCTTACAGGGCTTCTCAGGGCATTATACAGGGGTGGGGTATATTAAAAGTAAAACCCGATTGCACCAGTATA
>CERP01002763.1_pt1 | contig 21323 bp, 28 predicted proteins | sample 530801 | NCBI WGS metagenome assembly CERP01 (sample SAMEA2620991, study PRJEB7988) | marine metagenome | biome: marine biome (ENVO:00000447); feature: surface water layer (ENVO:00002042); material: "saline water (ENVO:00002010), including plankton (ENVO:xxxxxxxx)" | depth 5 m | reverse complement strand
CAAATACGTAGAAGTTATGTCAAAGAAGACTAATGGAGTAAAGTTTGCGAAATCTCCAGCGCATAAAAAGAGAAGAGAGAATGCTCTTCATAGATTGGAAGTACAGTTGACCGATGGTCTTAAAACTGTAAATGAAGAAGCTGTTCCCCTTACAGATAAGGACATCAAGAGGATAGAGAAAGAAATAGAAATCCTTGAATCTAGAATCTGATGACCGGCCATTTAAATAGCTTTCAAAAAGCAATGACAGACTCTAAACATAGAGATGTAGCATTCGCTTTACTTAAAATGTTTCACCCAAGTATACCAGAAGTGTACAAAGGAGGTCATAGAGACTTTCCTACCATCTCTAAGATGAGGATAAGCACAAAACATGACTGGGTGACTATCAGTATAGTTCTCAAAGGAGAGTTTAATCTGAATGCAGATATAGGAGTCAGATTTCCTTGTGAGCTCTACGGAGGAGACAAAGACCTTGAAGAGTTTGAAGAGCAGAGACGAAATAATGATTTCACTGCTTGGCGCTTTGTATGGGACGATGGCGACACTGAAGACGTTCCTAAAAAGAATATGATACATGCGTTGATGGAACTTAACAGTATCCCAAAGCCAACGGCTCTAGAAATGTCTGCATATTATCACGAAGACTATTAACCACTAAACACTAAGAACACATGAAAATAGTAGTATTAACAATCTGTTTTTTACTAGCCGTAGGACTTCTCACTTATTGTCTGATACTCTTATGGTCAGACGATAATGATGATGAACTTATTCATATTGATTTCGATGTAGAGATCGAAGGAGAGTATGAGCCTACAGAGGCAGAAAAAGATCGGGACTATTACATAGACTCGATTCATTAAGATAATCCTGGTACTGACAGACATGGTCCAAACGTGGATCAGATAGGTATCAGATATTTTACAGGGAGGCAGGGAGTCTCTACCAATTCTCCCTGCTATGATCAAGTAGCTCAGTCGGTAGAGCATCCCCGAGATTATGTCTTGGGGTAGGTCGGAGGTTCGATTCCTTCCTTGATCGCAATTTTAACAATCAACTAACACTGAAACACCCTAAAAAGCAAAAACTATGATTTTAAGCAACTGTTGTGGAGCTCCGATATGGGGCGAAACAGACATATGCTCTGATTGTAAAGAGCATGCAGAATTCGAAGATGATCAATTGGAAAACTGTTTAAACCCTAAAAACTCATGAGATTCGATTTAATAAAAGAAGTTGTCTTCAGTAAAAAGTGCCCTATGGTAGGACACGAGTACACTGTAAGTGTGACTTTAACGCAGTTCAATGAGATGGTAGCTAGACAAAAAAATATCCAAGATATATTACCAGAACATTCTGCTGATGAAAGGGAATTTCTACTCTCTGGAATGACTCCGGCTGAGTGGGACCATAATTTCCCTAAAGACGAAGAAGAGTAAAGATAGATGCTCTTCAAATTAGAACAATGATCTATCATATTTATACATTTCAAATACATACATAACATGAAGAATGTTATCAATAGCGGAGATCCAGCCGCTCTAAAACTAGGAGAAGTAATGTTGACTAACTTGAGAAAGATCTCAGGTGGCTTTGTGCAGATGGAACTTGCTGAAGCTAAAGAAGGAGGCAGAGGATTATCTGCAGCTTTCGTGTTCAACCAGTCAGATTCAAGATTCAGTCTCAACTCTGTACGCAGAGCTTGGCAGCCTGCAACTCCATCAGATCTAGAGGCAGCTCTAGGTATATCCGTTGGAGACAGTGCGGATTGGAAAATTGTTGACGGTCAAGAGATTCTTGAGCTCAACATTTTGAACCCAGTTGCCACCTTTGACGGTAGAGATTACCCGATGCAGGTGCAGATCGTTGAGACAGTTGAAGCCACCGATTGGCAGAAGGCCAATATCACGACCGCTGCAAAGCGTAAGGGTAAAGATGGAGATTACATCACCCACATGGGTAATTACATCTTCACTAAGGCCAGTATCGTCTTCAATACGCCTGAGGATGTCTATCTGAAGCCAGACACGTCTAAGTCGGTATCCACAACAGTGGATACAGAGACAGGAGAAATTCTCTTGTAAAACTCAGTCGTTCATAAAAGAAATGGGTACATTACTTAGGTAGTGTACCCATTTTATCTTTATATTCACCCATACGTTATAAATTCAAAGTTTATGGTTTGTGGGTAAAGTAAACCAACTACATACGAAATTTGCTGTGGCGGTAAAGAGTGTGTATTTAGATTGAGCAGCGGGAGAAGTACTTGACTCTTCCCCGCTGCTTTTTTAATTCTTAAAACTCAAGTAAAGACATGGAAATAACCATAACTGATCCAGGCGTAATCCGTACTATGTACTATGATGGCCTAATAGTAAAATCCCCCTTCGGCAGAAAATACACTGTCTCTAAGTGGTGGAGACGCGAGCACGAGCGTAATCAACGTGTAGGAAAACAATTATCTAAAACCAAAGAGATCACTATCCCTAAACATAGATGTAGAAGGAATCCAGGTCTCTTATCAAATCATTGGAGATGAAATCAGGATATAACGGAGCCCTATTTACAAGGAACTTTATGAAAGCAGGGCCGGAAGTACAAGATATAATTCGAAACAAAGTCAAAGGCCGCTCACTGAGGCTAGGGGGCACAGATTCTCAATTCATTCACAATGTTGATAATGGAGAATGGTTCGACTGGCAGGAATGTGAAGACTGGGGACAGAAAAAGTATGAAGGCCTTTATGGTAATCATGCTCGACAGTTCAATGCATTAGAACTTGAGCCAAGCACATTGATATTTTGTGCAAATGTCACTACAGACACAGTACAGAATCAAATCAATGCTATACAGATACTTAAGAGTCAGAATAATATTATTGTAGAGTTAGGAAATGAACCCTATTACCTAAAGAATAAGGGTAAGAAGTTTGGAGTAGCAGTCTACTATGATAAGATCATGAGGTTTGTAGAGTACTTGAATGCTTATGACATTCCTTACTCTGTATGCATTAGGAATACCAAATACAATGACTTTGCTCATCAGCTGTTCCAATTGGAATCTAAGATCGGAAACACTTTTTATTCAACTCCTATGTACTTCTCACCTTTTGCATTAGAAGAGTCTATGACCGAGCATGCAGGGTTCATGAATTGGTATGAAAAAGAGACTAATAAAAAGCTGATCATCTGTGAATGGGACATAAAGTATCCTTTTATAGGAAATGCTTTCAGAGTCGATGGTGCACTACAATATCATTATCCTCACCCTAAAGCTGACAACTATGACAACAAACTGTTGACGCATCAGTTTTTCACGACATGGATTGCAGATAATTTCCCAGCTGTAGAAGGCTTTATGAGAACTTGCGAGTATAGAGACTCTATAGCGTACTACATGGAACACAATCTTTTAGGAGGAGGTGATCACCACATAGTGCACTGGAAAAAAGGAGAGTGGGGAAGAGATAATATTGGAGCAACATGACGTATTACCCTGATATACTAGAAGAAAGTAGCGGAGAAGAAACTATCCTCAGCACTAATATCAGAATAAAACGTGAAGGAGTATGGTACAGAATTCCCTACAGTCGGAGCTTTATGCCTACTGATTTTACTGAAGTATCTTACATGTACCAGAGCTTGGCTCATGAGGTCTATACTATTCAACACCTCTACATAGCTCCTGATGGAAGAGCTGATATAGATATTCTACAGATAGATGAAGACGCTAGATTGAAAAAGCTGTCAAGTCATTGGAATTAAATCCAAAAAGATAAACATGGAACAAAAAATTAAAAAGACTCCCCCTCTTATTGGCGTAGCTGGGAAAATAGGTTCAGGTAAAGATACCATAGCCAATATTATTAATTATTTACACCAGGAAGAAGATTGGGATAGTTTTGCCCATTTTATGGATGAATCTAGTTCTATGTATGATGCATACAAGAATCAGAAATTTGCAAGCAAATTAAAAGATATAGCATGTTTACTTTTAGGTTGCACTAGAGAGAAATTAGAAGACAGAGAGTTTAAAGAGAAAGAACTTGGTGAAGAGTGGTGGTACATCTGTGTTGAAGACGACGATGGTAATATTGAATGGAAAGAACCATATAATGAAAAGAAATGGAAGGAGTGGGATAAAAATCATTACTACCATAGCTACTTAGTAAAACAAACACCTCGAAAGTTAATGCAACTACTTGGTACTGAAGGAGGTAGAGATATACTGCATCCTAATATATGGGTTAATGCATTGTTTGCTGACTATAAGGCTACTGGAGGTTACTCAGATGGACCTCATTATCCTAACTGGATAATCACAGATGTTAGATTTCCTAATGAAGCTCAAGCTATTAAAGATAGAGGAGGTATTGTTATTAGAGTTGAGAGAAACATAGTTCCAACTTTAGAAGATTGTAAGAAAAATCTAGTAGAAGTAAAAAGAACATTTCTTGATGGAACTGTAAAAACTAAAGAAGATTTTGACTCTCAACCTTGGCTTCCTTATGAATACGTGAAAGGAGATGATCCTTTTTTAGAAAGAGCTTTAAATGGTAGGAATTCTAAAAATAGCATTTGTGGTATTAGGCTGATTACATCAAATCACACTTCAGAAACAGCTTTAGATGATTATGATTTTGACCATGTTATTGATAACAATGGTAGTATAGAAGAATTAGTAGAAAAAGTTAAACAATTAAAATTAGTGTGATATGGTCTATAAAACATTAGAAGACATAGAAAATGATAACATTCATTTCAGGAACAGAGAGATTCATCGAGGATGAGTCCCTGTACAGGAAAGGTACTATAGACGATGTTGTCGAATATTGTACCGAAAAAGCAATACTAGGAGTCGATACCGAAACAGAAGGTCTCGACTTTACTTGTAAAAAGATGGTCATGTTCCAGATAGGGGACGAAGATCAGCAGTTCGTGATCGATACCAGGTTCACGGATATTTCTCCTTTGAGGGATATTCTAGAAAGCACTGATACGATTAAGATATTTCACAATGCAAAGTTCGACTACAAGTTCATAAAGAACGACATAGGTATTGAATGTGAGAATGTATACGACACTATGCTGGTGGAGAAGGTTCTCAATTGTGGTAGAGGAGGAAGTAACTCATTAGCAGCACTTTGTGACCGCTATTTAAACGTTCACTTGAAGAAAGATGTTCGAAATCAGTTCATCAATCTAGGAGGACGTCCGTTCACAGACCGTCAGATAGTGTACGGTGCAGCTGATGTGAAGTACTTATGTAAATTGGTAAAGCTTCAGGCTGTTAGACTGGAAGAGTCCGATTTAGGAGCTGTAGCAGACCTCGAGAATGAGGCCGTACTTGCTTTCTCCGACATTGAATTCAATGGAATGGAGGTAGACAGGGAAGCTTGGCTGAAACTTGCTGTAATAGGAGAGGAGAAGATCTCAGACCTATCTAAAGAGTTGGATCTATTGGTAGAGGGCGACAGCAGGCTGACTCAATTCATAGCTAAGACTGTTCAAGGAGACTTATTCCTAGAAGAGTCAGATCTGAGAAAGGTCAACATCAACTGGGACAGTCCTACTCAGGTAGTAAAAGTCTTCAGGAAGTTCAAGACGAAACTCAAGGATGTCAACGCTAACACTATAGCGCCGTATCGATGGGACTACCCTTTGATCAATAAGTACATGGACTATAAGGAGCAGACCAAGCTTGTCTCTTCTTATGGTAAAGGGTTCTTTAACAATGCATCATGCGGAGACGGGCTGATACGGACACAGTTCAATCAGATACTCAATACAGGCAGGGTTAGCAGCAGGGAGCCTAACATGCAGCAGATACCGGGTGATAATGCCTATCGTAACTGTTTTGTACCTCCTAAAGGATGGTGCTTTGTATCAAGCGATTACAGCTCTCAAGAGTTGAATGTCATTGCTTTCGGTAGTCAAGATCCAGTATGGTTGGCAGCATTGGAGAGAGGTGAAGACCTACACTCTGTATGTGCTGATTTGGTCTATGGCCAAGTCTGGGCAGATGCTGCTGAAGAAGACTGTGCCTACATGTCGGATAAGCAAAAGTGCAGTTGCCCTAAACATAAGGGTCTTCGTACCAATGTCAAATCGATCAACTTCGGTCTTGCTTATGGTATGGGTGTTCCTAAACTGGCTCAACAAGCAAATATCACATTGGCTGCTGCTGAAGAACTAATTGAGACCTATTTCAGAACATTCCCGTCCATCAAGAAATTCTTGGAGAGGCTAGGGAACTTCGGAAAGAGGTATGGGTACATCAAGACGTTCCCTCCGTACAGAAGAAGACGATGGTTCCCAAAATGGTTCCAAGGTATACAAGCTGACAGATCAGCAAAAGGAGACCTAGGCGCTATTGAGAGAGCTTCGAAAAACCAGCCAATACAGGGCGCTTCAGCAGACATGACTAAGAAAGCCATGATACTGATTCGAAAGTATATCAATCATAATGATATACCTGTAAAAATGGTAATGACAGTGCACGATCAGATAGATACGATCTGTAAAAAGGAGTATGCACCTGAATGGGCATATGAAATGACGCTGCTGATGGAAGAAGCAGCTTTAGAAATAGTAACTAACGGTCTGCTTAAGGCAGACACAAATATCACTTCAGCATGGGAAAAATAATAGACGTAGACAGTAGATCTAGCGTAATCATACAGATCATCTGTGAAGTAAGAGAAGCTGACCTAGAAAGTGTAATGGAAGGCTCAAGAAAAGCAGATTGTGTAGACGCAAGAAGATTGTCTCAAGTAATGATACATCGTTACCTGGGGCACACTTATTCTTATATCGCCAAATTGTTCAAAAGGGACCATTCTACAGTTTCTCACTCTCATAGAAAGCACAAAGAGCTGATGATGACAGATTCAGGTTATGCTATTGTGTCAGGTGCATGTGAATGCATCATTCAAGAGAAAGGCTTTGTAAAAAAGAGCGCTGATCGACATGTCTTACTTGACATGTTGATAGATATGCAAAAGAAGCTGAATATTCTAGAAGAAGAAATAAAACTACTTAAAGATGCAGACACATGACTACGAGATAGGAGAGGAGATAATTGAAGTGCACTACGATGTAGACCCTGAAGAACCTGGTTTTCCAGGAAGCTTCAATGTCTACAAGATGTACATCAATATCAAACAGCATCAAGGAAAGAGGGTGAAGATCGATGTATTCGATTTTCTGGTGAACTCCGGATTGATGACCCTCGAAGAATTAGAAGAAGAAATACTAGGAGAATTAAAGGGCTAGAATACTATATAAAATGAAAAATGGCACATAAAAATTCAATAGAGTCCTATAAGCAGTTACTTGCTGATGGGACAATCACTAAAAGACAGAGTGAAGTACTTACCATTCTAAAACAAGATTTGGGACAAGCTACCAACAGGATGATTGCGAAAGCGTTGAGTTGGGACATCAACCGGGTAACTGGGAGAATGTCAGAGCTTAGAGAAAAGGGTCTTGTGGTAGAGAATGGAAGCTTCCATGATAAAGAAACCAATAGAACAGTAATACTATGGCAGTGCTCATGACTTCTAAAGTAAATCAAGCAAAGGATGTTGAACAGAAAAATGCCCTTAACAGCTGGGCTCGTGGAGGGTTTATTGGTAGCGTTATTGCTGGAACTGGGTTTGGAAAGTCTAGGGTTGGAGTTATTGCTACCGACAAGACTTTGTCTGCTACTACTGATGGTAGAGCTATTGTTCTTGTTCCCACCGTACAACTCCAAGAGCAATTCGAAGAAGAGTTCTTAAAGTGGGGTTGCGATGAGGCAGCAGCTAAGACAGAATTCGTCTGCTACCAATCCGCCTACAAGCTGAAAGGAAATCATTACACCATCGTGGTGTGTGATGAGATTCATCTTGGACTATCAGAGCAGTATAGGAAGTTCTTCGAGAACAACACCTTTGATAGATTGCTATGTATGACGGCTACTCCCCCTGAGGAGATAGAGTATAAGGAGTTGCTATTCGAAATGGCTCCTTTGAACTATGAGATCTCTCTAGATGAATGTGTAGAGAAAGGCCTGGTAGCTCCATACGAAGTGGTCTGCCAGCCGTTGGAGCTGACAGAAAAAGAGAGAGCCGCATACAAGAAGGCGAACAATCAATTCATCTATGCAAAGATGATGTTAGGACAGTTCAATGCCTTTGATCAGGCCAAGTACATTATGGGAGCAGGTAGCGCAACAGCCAGTCGAGAAGACAAAGCTGCAGCAGCTATGTTCTATAAAGCTATCAGAGCGCGTAAGAAAGTAGTGGATCATGCTTCGGCAAAGATTGCTGCTCTAGGTTACCTGGTAGATGAGCATGATGGAAAGACCCTTGTATTCGGAGGTTCTAATGACTTCACTGACGCTCTAGGAAATTCTCTTGGGGAACTTGCTTCAATATATCATAGCAAGATCTCTAAGAAGAACAGGGAGAAGGCCTTGGAAGATTTCAAGACCGGTCAAACTCCCGTACTATGCTCTACAAAAGCCCTTAATCAGGGACTGGATGTAGAGGACGCCACATTGGCGGTGATATGTGGATTAACGAGTAAGTCCCTTACTATGATACAGCGAGTTGGCCGTGTCATACGCTTCAAAGAAGATAAGAGGGGAAAGATCGTTTGTCTATATGTCAAGGACAGCCAAGAAGAAAAGTGGCTGAAATCAAGTGTTAAAAATCTAGGAAATGTGGTCTGGTTAGAAGCGTAATTGCTTGGTAATCAGATCTCTTTTCCGTAAATTTATAATCGTATGCAGGTTGAAATAGAGATAGATCTATTGATTCAGACCGGCATGTCTTCTGACGATTATCTCTTCCTGTACGCATTGTATAGGAAAGGCTTCCAGACCCTTAAGAACCTGAACCTTTCTCCAAATTTGGAGGATCTTCAGTCGGCTGGGTATGTGAAGCTTGGAGAGAAGTTGGAAAACCATGTCATAAGGCAGGAATTCATAGATCTATTCGCCAGCGATTTCGATCAGATGTTTGCAGAACTTGTAGCTACCTATCCCATGAAAGTCTCTGACGGAAAGGGCGGGTATAGAGTGCTACATGCTGCAGATCCTGATTGCAGATCGAACGAGAAAGCAAAGAAGAGATACAACAGAATAGTCGGTAACAAGAAGTTCAAGCATGATAAGATAATGAAACTCTTATCTGTTCAACTGAAGGCCGAAAGACTGAAACTACAGTATCTCCAAATGTTGGAAGTATGGCTTAACAATTACACCTGGGAGAAATATATAGGCATAGAAGATGGAGGAAAAGACTCAACCAGAATCACCAGAAAACTCTGAGCTCTTTAGAAATAGAGGGTTCCAGAGAATAGACAAGTCCGTCAATCAATCTATCGCAGTTGTCAAAGAGGCCAAACTTGGGAACAGGAAGGTACTTGCAACTCGATGGAAGAGATTGAATAGGAATCTTCTGGGAGGACTTCAAGAAGGTAAAATGTATGTGATAGGCGGAAGACCTGGAGTAGGTAAATCTGCTTTCAGTAATCAGATGCTGTTCGATGTACTGAACATAAACAAGGGTAAGTTCAAGATGCTTGTTCTCTATTGGACATTCGAGATGCCAGGTTATCAGCAGATAATGCGCTCGGCTTCGAAAGATGTACAACAAGAGATGGCCGATCTTTTATCAGTGGACAAAAAGATGTCAGAAGCGGATTTCAAAACTTATATAGATGCTGTAGATAAGTATAAAGGGTACCCGATATACTTCAACAACATCCCTAAAAGTATGCCGTATATCATCAATTCCAACGAGAAGATCAGAGAGTCTTATCCAGATTACATGATCATAAATCTGTATGACCACTCCCGACTTATTCCTGGTACAGAAAAACAAGAATTGGATAGGTTGAACGTCATTTCAAAAGGATGTATGACTATGCAGTCCACTATGGGCACTATCAACATTATCCTTTCTCAACTGAACAGGAACATAGAACAAGAACATCGTGCTAAAAACCAATACCAACCTCTTCTTACAGATATATTCGGAGGGGATAGTATTAGTCAAGACGCGCACGTTGTGATGATGTTGCAGAGACCTCACGATCTCTATGGCATAACTGAGAAGTATTGTGATGAAGACCCCGTAGGCCTTCTTGCAAATCACTTAGAAAAGAATCGTGATGGCTACTTAGGAATGATTCCTTTTGAAGCTGACATGAGTACATTTACTATTAACGAAAGACAGTGATAGACAAAGTCTTACGAAAGACTTTTATAATCAGACCTTCTGGAAGGTCAACTGATTTTATTAGTCCCAGCTTTGGCTATGGTTGTCTGTTTGATTGCAGTTACTGTTATATGAAACGACATAGACCTGACGGTCTATCAGTTGCTACTAACACTAATGACATTCTTACAGAAATTAACAATCACGCCTTCTTTACTCCCGTAGATAAGCCTAATCAGACGCATCCGAAATTCACTACTTACGACATTAGTTGTAACGAAGACTTTGCTTTACATGCAAAACACCATGAATGGGAAAAGATTTTTGACTTTTTCAAAGACCATCCTATAGCCATGGCCAGTTTTGCCACTAAATATGTAAACAAGAAGTTTCTGTCTTACAACTCACAGTCTAAAGTAAGAATTAGGTACAGTCTTATGCCACAGAAAATGGCTGACTTACACGAGAAAAACACATCTAAAATCATAGATAGAATTAAAGCTATTGACCGATTTGTAGATGCAGGCTACGAAGTGCACATAAATTTTAGCCCCGTCATTGTATATGAGGGATGGTTAGATGACTATGCTGACCTTTTTAGACTAATTGACGCGCATGTGAAGCATAAAGATCAGGTGCTTGCAGAAGTTATATTCTTGACTCACAATTTGAATAAACACAAGAATAACATAACCCGGCACCCTGACGCAGAAGCTACACTATGGACACCAGAAAACCAAGAGTCTAAAAACTCTCAATATGGTGGTATGAATATTAGATACAAGCACAATTTAAAGCGAGTATTTATTAAGCAGTTTATCGATCTACACGATAGACTGATATTTTGGAACACAATTCGTTACATTTTTTAAATATGGAATTACCCACTAGTAAAACACCGGCTATTAGAAAATCGCCAAGAGACCTAGTTATTTATGGTCCTCCTAAAATTGGAAAGACTACTTTATTATCACAGTTGGAAAACTGCCTGATACTTGACCTAGAGGAAGGTACAGACATGTTAGAAGCCTTGAAAATCAAAGTAAACAGTCTTGCTGAGTTAGGAGAAGCAGGAAAAGCTATAATACAGGCTGGAAAGCCTTACAAATATGTTGCTATCGACACTATCACACAGCTCGAAGAGTGGTGTGAGGAGGACGCTACCCAGATGTACTTGAAAAGTAATATGGGCCAGAACTATTGGAAGAAGAATCCGAACAAACCTTCAGTACTTGCCCTTCCTAATGGTGCAGGCTATCTGTGGTTGAGAAATTCTTACAAGAAGTACTTGAAGAATCTACGAAAATTGGCTGATCATGTAATATTGGTCGGTCACCTCAAAGACAAGTTCATTGAGGACAAGAAGGGAAATGAAGTGGCCATTAAGGACATCGACTTGACCGGTAAGATCAAACAGATAACGTGTGTCAAGGCAGACGCTATCGGTTACGTTTTTAGGGAGAAGGGTCAGACAATGATTTCTTTCGAGACTAAAGACCTGGCTGCAGGTTCCAGATCAGAACACCTGGCAGGTAAGACCATGCCTTTAGATTGGTCACAGATTTTTATTGATTAATTGCTTAAAAACATAAAAATGAGCATAGAAGGAAGAGTTTCAGAAACTGAAACAACAAAGACAGAGAAAGTACCTACACCAGAGACAATCTCAGTAAGCATGATAGTTGAGGATCTAGAGAACGGTCTTGGCCGAACTGAGATCAAGAACAAGTACGGCTTGGAAGCGTGGGAAGTCAAGCAGATGTTCCAGCACCCATCTCTAAAAGGGAAGAAGGCGAAGAAGGTGAAAAAGCTTTCATTTAATTTCTTGGATGACAGTTCTGATCCAGAGCCTATGGATAATGTTAACTCTATTGAGGGCACAGAAGGCGGACACCAAATGGGCCAAGAGGAAGCAGACGAGTTTTCTAATTACTAATCTAAAAAAGAGAAATAAAACATGGCTATAAAAAGCAATGACAGTAACGTAGAGGTTGCAGCAGGAGGAGTACAGTTGTATTCTGGACTTGCAAACTTTAAAGTGATCGCAGTGAATCCTACAATGGATGATCTGCATGAATTAGGCATCATGGTCAAGAAAGAGCCTAATTACTTTGTAGAACTCAGAGATGAGGAATTCTTCAAATTGACCTTCTGGGTCAAGAATGCAGACCTTACTACAAGGTTCGAGATTTTGATGAACAGCAAAGAGCGAGTTTCAAAATCTGGCAAGAATCAGTGGTTGAATGCCGTAGGTCAAGCTACTTGGTCTGATGGAGAGCCTGAGTACGATTGGTTTAAGAAGGAAGGACTACGTAAAGCCCTTTCTGGAGAAGAGACATTGATTAACTTCACAAAAGCATGGGCCAATGTGGCTAATGGTGATGAAGTGTCCTTCGACACTATCGAGAAAATCGTTGAAGGTGATCCGGCCGAAGTGAAAGCTTTGTTGGAGCCTCTTGCGAGCAATGGTGTAAGACTATTGATCGGAGTAAAGGACGGTAAGTACCAGACTGTGTACACTAAGCACTTCGGAAGAGTGAAGCCTCAGAGAGATGACATCTTTGCGAAGAATCTCAACGATGAGTATGGTTCATTTAATTGTGATTTCGACACTGATCTCGGATGGGGTACTTTTGTACCTCCTGTGAACGTAGTCGCTTCTGATGAAGAAGGAGAGGCTGAGTCAGAGAACTCTGATTGGGTGTAAGATTTCTGGTTATTTAACTACACTCGAACTTTAATAGGAAGGGGATCTTTTTCATGGAGATCCCCTTCTTCTATTAAATTCGTATCCATATGATCAAAAGCAGGGATAGCGAGGACCATTTATCGAGAGATATGATCCTCAGTAAAATCCGAGAGATCGATATATTCAGCTATTACTGTTCTTCATTCTTAGAGCTTGGAAAAAAGTTCTCTAGTGAGCTCAGAGATGACCCGACCCCCTCAGTATCGATAATACTGTGGAAAGGTAGATTGCTGTACAAGGACTTTGGTAAAGAAGAGCATTCTTTTGATTGCTTTTCTTACGTAATGGAATTGTGCGGCTGCGGATTCTTTGATGCGCTTAAATTGATCGATCATGATTTTGGATTAGGTCTTTCTTCTTTTAAGTACGATAAGGCTTTTACTCAAGGACATCCAGCAGGGCCGTCCTCTAAAAAAGTAAAGCTTAAAAAGGTCGTGATCATCAAGAAGAAAACTAGGCCATGGGACAACAGAGATGCAGTTTTTTGGGGGAAGTATTTGATAAGTAAGAAGACGTTGGAGTACTTTAAAGTCTCTCCTATTTCTTATTACTGGATCAATGATTTCCGTATAAAGTGTGACTTGAGCTATGCTTTTAAGATAGGCTCTAAATACAAGATATACTCCCCTCATGACCCTAAAGACACAAAATGGATGAGCAATACAACAGAGAAACATATTCAAGGGTTCAGTAAACTTCCTGAGACCGGAAAGCTTTGCATCCTCACCAGTAGCTTTAAAGATGTAATGTGCCTGTACGAAATGGGTATATCAGCTATAGCGTTACAAACAGAGATGTTGATGCCTTCCGAGAAATTGATTAAAGTTCTAGCAGAGAGATTTGAGAAAGTCGCTGTGCTGTATGACAATGATCATGAAAAGAAGAAGAATGAAGGTCAGGTAATGGCCAAGAAGATTTGCTTAAAGTATGATCTTCCGAATATCCTTCTTCCCAAGATTGATGGAGTAAAAGATCCTTCAGATATGATAGCACATTGTAAAGGCACGAAGGAGCTTAAAATGTTAATACACTATCAAATATGGGAAACAAGGCTAACAGAAAAATAAAGAACGCTACCAGTAACGTTCAGAACGGTATCCATTTCCGCTCCAAGCTAGAGGCATATGCCTATAAGCAGCTTGAAGAGGCAGGAATAGATTCCAAGTATGAAGAAGTGAAGTACGTTCTTCAAGAAGGGTTTCACTATGAAGAACCGTGTTATGAGAATACCAAATCAAGGGGATTCATAGATAACACGTACAAAGTGAGAGCCATCACGTACACTCCTGATTTCGTAGATCCAAATGGAAAATGGATACTCGAGATCAAAGGTTGGTCCAATGACGTCTTTCCACTTAAATGGAAGATGTTCAAACGGTACCTTATAGATAATGATCTTCCACCTGTTCTGCTTTTACCAAAGAATCAGAAGCAGGTGAGAGAAGCAATTAAAATCATCAAAACACTTTAAAACAATGAATTACTCTAAAGAGTTGGTCATCCAATTGGATGGCCTAGGGATAGATATGTCCAAAGGTCCCGAATTAGCAAAACACCAATTGGACGCATTATACACAGAGACCAGGTATAACACCTTCGGGTACCTAGAGAATCTCGAGTCCTTTAACAAGGTATTCGAACCGGTATACGGATTGAATTTTTTCATCCTGGTCAGAAATGTTCGAGAAAAGTTCTTGAAAGAGCTACGAGTTGAGCCTTTTAAAGACTTAAAAAAGAAAGCAATATCTATAACTGCATCAGAGGGAGATTTACCTCTGGTCTAAAACTAAAAACACATGAGTATAAAAACTATAGACAAGCAGATCAAAGGAGATGCAGGTCTAGCAAAAAAGATAAATAAGGGGGCCGAGAGAATGGTCTTCGATATTCTTCAATCTACGCAGTATTCTACTCCCATAAAGTCTACTATACGCGAGCTGACCACTAATGCATGTGACGCTCAAAGAGAGAAAGAAATGGCCGCGGAGATACTTACCGGCAAGACAGAAGCTTCAGAGTACTACATCGAGCGATATGGCGAGCAGTACAGTGATAGCAATTTTGATCCTGAGTACTACAATCTAGACCATTTGGATCTCTCTACTAACTCTGTCACTATCATCTACAATGAGAACGAAGGAACGGGCTATTGTGATGAAATTAGTATATCTGATAAAGGTGTGGGAATAGGAAAAAGACGTTTAGAGGGCGTCCTCGAGCTCGGGTATTCTACTAAAAGAAATACCAGTCAGAATTTTGGAGCTTTCGGTCTAGGCGCTAAAGTGGCTCTTTCTACAGGAGTAGATTTTTACACTATAGAGACCGTCTATAATGGTAAGAAGTTCAAAATGAACTGCTACAATTACAAGACGGACTTTTTAGTTTCTCCTTTCAATGTAGAAACAAAAGCTCCTAATGGACATGTCACTTTGAGTGATGGAACTAAAGTGCACTACGAGCATTCAGATATGAAGAATGGCACTACCATATCCTTTAAAGTAAAACGGCATAACCGTAGAGCTTACAGCGATGCTGTTAGAGAGCAGTTGATGTATATGGACAATGTAGATTTCTACATAAATGAAGAAGATGAATATGAGAGGAAAACATATTTCAAGCCTGAGATACTTCATAACTCTGATAGTTTAATCATATCTGATACAAATGTATTCAGCCGGCCGCACATTGTTCTTACAAAGGATGTAGGCGCTGCTACAGGAGTTAATTATGGGTTTGTAGACTTCAGAGAGCTGGAAATGGAAACAATGTTCGGTTCAGTCGCCTTCAAATGTCCTGCAAGACAAGTTATAGTGGACACTGACACTGGAATTGAGAAAATTATCCAGGAAGGAGTAGATGTTACTCCAAGTCGAGAAAAAGTGATTTGGAATGAGAACACTAAAGACTACATCAAGGGAGTGATCAAAGAGGCAGCTGTAGAAGCTACATCTATTGTTGAAGAGAGCTTATCTAAGGAGAAAGATTTCGTGTCTTGGTTACTGGCTTGTAGAGCAGTATTTACTAAAGCTGACAGTTCCAGTGTACTCGGACGACTTTCTAATATAATAGATAAGGATTCTGTAAAACCAGTATTTTCTGAAGATGCTAAGATCAAAGCGGAGTCAGTTAAAATACTCTTTCAGGGGCTTTCAATAAGATCTATTTCTATTGAGAAGAACATCAAGAAAAAAGAGTTCACGGTAAAGAGAGAAGAGATTTCGAACTACTCACTATTCAAAGAGAACAATTTATTCTGGATGGGGGATTCTCATCATTCTAAAATAAAGGATGCTTATTTGAAATATATCTGTGAAGACGGACCGGTATTGTGCATAGACACAATTAATTTAGACAATGATCTTCCAGGTTTAGAAGCAATAAAAAGTAAGAGAGATACTGTTATAAGCTTTTTCAAAGATTCGGAGCATGTGCGTAGCTATGAAAGCATAGAAGTTCCTGAAGATTGGAAAGACGAGTATTACGGTAATCTTGATAAACTAGACAATAAGAATATCAGTAAGATTAGCCCAGAAGATCGTAGGTTCTTAGAAAACAAGATGGTTGCATATACTTTTAGAATCAATTCTAAGAAGCGGCACTCTTCTGGCAGCGATGATTGGTTCGTCAGGGATAAAGTAGAGCCGAAGATCAAAGATGTGATACAAAGTGATAGAATAACCTATTATGGTACTTCAGAAGATGATCTCAAGCTAATGGCTGCTTGTGCAGTGCTGCAACCATTTGCCCCTGAGTTATCTGAGTTAAGTGATTCTATTCCTTATTATTACAAGAACAGTGAAGATAGATGCTTTTACTTTGACTGTATTCCTACTAGAATTTACTGGCAGGACTCTGAGACCGGCTGGGATGCTGATAACATAGACATTCCTCAGATATTGAGAGTAGCGCAAAACAAGGTGAAGCTGATTACTAAGAACCCTAAAGTTCGTCACATTGATGAGTTCTTTCTACAGTTGACTCCTGATGGAGGCTATACAATGGACCCATATGCTGTAAAGTACAACACTATTCGTATTGCATCTGATGCGTCCACTAAAAATCATCTGAGAATTCTTGAAAGAAGTAATCCAGAGCTCTATCTCAAGTATGTTGCTGTTTGGGAAAATTCAAATGTTTTAGGCACTCACATACTGAAGGACATGTCTGAGGAGACTATAAAGTATCTAGATAAGTTATCAGATGCTCAGAAGTTCTTGCACCAGTCTAAAGATGAAGCTTTGCGTAAGGCTTATGTTAAGGATAAATTCGTGGTAGACGTTCCGGAAATAATTGCCTATGACCAAGAATTGTTCAATTACAACGAAGAACTGTTGGAATGGAATAAGGATGTAGGCGCTCTCTTAGGAGGTTTAAGTCTTTTTTATAATATCACGCCTAAACATGGGGTAAAGTGGAATGAAGATCAGCTCAAAGAGATATTTATCTACCTAGAGTCTAGAGGCAGATTAGATTGGAAAAGTTGACGCTTTTCCTTGTGTAAACAATTTTTTTATATTAACTTTAATTTATAACAAACACTACAATGATTACAATCAATGTAATAGAGAATCAGATGTCTGGTTCTTACGGGGATAAGGTTTTCAGTGTCCCTTTCAATGGAGAAACCATGGAAAAAATGAAAGCCCTTCAGAGCACTTATGAGGGTATAACCACTATGAAAGAGCATGATGAGATCATGACTGCTTTTGCTGAATTAACAAAAGTCGATTATAAGACTACTGTCGAAACAGCTTGTAAGCATATCCATGTGAACAAAGCCACGGAGCAGTTCTTTCTAAAGAGTAATAACGTGGTATCATCAATACCTATGCCTAAGGCTCTTGTAGACCGTATACTTGCCTCTATGGATAAGGGTATCGATTTCATGCCTTTGATCAAGATGTGGACCAGGTTCTTACGGAATCCTGTACTGCGCAAAAAGATGCAGGAGAGCACCGAATATGGGAATCTTGGAGAGAACTTCTGCGAAAGGTTCTTCAACTTTATCAACTTGAAGTATGTTCACCCGGCTCTTAAGAAAGAGTTTATAGAAGAGATCGGTCTGAGTGAAGAGGTGGCTACAGAGAGAGCTACTATGTACCAGATGAAGATCACCAATGAGGGTCTTTTGAATGGGTACAAGGTCTCTACAGAAATCCTTCACAAGTACGATGCTGAGACTGGCGAAGAGGTAAACAGATATGCTAGATCTTTTGATCCTGATACAGGAGAGATAGTCGAAGGGGTAAAACCTGAGAATGTGGAAGATAGAATATTCCAGCCTGCCATAATGGGAACTGGGGGAGACCCTTTCTACTGTGAAGGTGTTAATGGTTTTGACAAACCTGGGCACTTTATTAGAGTGGGATGTACTCATAGACTCGAATCTTGGAATCAAGTCGATACCAGAGATGAGAGATCTTGCGTCAAAGGTCTTCATTTTGGAGGACTAATGTATATTTCTCGTATTGCTGGAGAGATTCACAACATCTTTGTAGACCCTATGCATGTAGGGGCTGTTCCAGATGATTCCACAGGAGCTATTCGTTGCATTCAGTATTTTGTCCACTCTTCTCTTGCGGGAGTCAATGGTAGTATCTACCACAGCTCTACCTATGCCTCTAAAACGGATAAGGAATGGGAAGAGATGAGAGCAGCCGCTGTGAAAGAGTTTTCAGACTTGAAGAGTGATGCGGATATTGAGGCAAAAGAGCTTTCCTCTATCTGATCAAGTAAATTTCGTAAAGAAGGGAGAGACTTGAGAATCTCTCCCTTTCTTTTTAATCACTTTTTAATCGTATAAACACTATGCACAAGGTAGCTATCATAGATGCAGACAGCCTTTTATATTTTGAGATGGGGAAGCCCACTCTAGAAGAGGCAATAACAGGAATAGACAACAGAATACATCAGATACTACTAGAAACAAAATGTGACAAATACATAGGCTTTTTGACGCTTGGAAAATGCTTCAGGTATCAGAAGGCAAAGACAAAACCGTATAAGTACAATCGAAAAGGTGGTAGAAAACCGCCTATATTCTATGCTCTTAGAGAGTATGTTCAACAAAAGTTTGGGTTCACCTCGTACTATACTTTGGAAGCTGATGACCTTGTTGGTCTTGCCAGAGAGTATTGGAGAGGCCAGTGGACAGCGCAACATCAGCTCGTAGCTGGGGAAACCGTTATCTGCAGCCCAGATAAGGATGTTCTCAATCAAGTTCCTGGAAAGCACTACAATTACCAAAAAGCAGAGTTTCATATCACCACTCATAGAGAAGCAATACTGTTTCTGTGGACGCAGGTGTTGATGGGAGACCCTACTGATGGTATACCTGGTATTCCAGGAGTAGGTCCGGTCAAAGCCAAGAAGGCTTTGCTCAATATCCCGGAAGCTTACAATTATCCTCAAATAGTACTTGACACCTATCTATCGACCTTCGGGGAAGTAGAAGGGATGGAACGGTTTCATGAGACCTATAAGCTGGTCAAAATCCACACAGAGATGAAAGCTGCATTGGAAGATGCAGGCCTTGGATTAATAGATGCTGTTACTGAAGGAGGACTGTTCAATTGCTTTACATTACCTTCAGACTTAAATAAAGCTGAAGATTTAACTGGGAGCAGTTCTCAGGAAGAGGAGGACTCATGGGGATAAAATGTATGCACTACGAACTAAAAGAGCAAACTCCTAGGGCTTTTACCGTAATAGGAGACGTTAAAAGTATAGTCCCTACATCTATCGGAGATAAAGTGATCTCTGTAAGCTTGCAGGACCGTAAAATTGCTCTCGGACATCAAGTAATGATAGATAACAAGCCTTTCAAAGTCAATGAAATAACTATTGATTTTGGTGAGGACGGAAATCTTAATTACAATTTTTCCGTGGCTAGGATGACTAAATCCTATCTGTTCTTATTACCAATGTTCGGCATGGACAAAGAATTCTTCAAGTCTGAGAATCTTCTAATGAACGTGTTCATAGGAGATGCAAATCATGACGGATGCATTGTTCTGCTGTACCGGTTCTCTGGAGACAAAGAGTTTTTAAAGTATGAGCAAAAGCTCAAAAGCTTGGACACTTTTATTGCTACTTATGATCCATCGCCTTATTTGGTGGTGTTTGTAATGGCAGTACCAGAAGAGTACAAAGTTCAATATGATCTTTTTCTTGACGGTAAGTACTCTTGGTTGGACCCCAACTTTAAGAATAGGCTAATGTCTTTTCATAAGTTCAGCGAGATCGGGCAGTTTGCTCAGATCTTATGGCCAAGTGAAAAAAGAAGACTTCGGTTAGAGGCAGATCTTGGGGTTACTCTTCCTGAAGATGCAGAATTACTTAGCATCATAAATAAAGAAAGAGAAACCTTAGATCCAGAAATATACATATGAGCGGAATAAAGAAACAAGTAGGGGATTGGTATCCCCTGCTTGCTCCTATTGTAAGCTCTGTTCGATTCAAAGAAGTGATCACATACATACAGACCTGTAAGGCCAGAGGGAAAGTCATCTATCCTGACACCAAGATGACCTTCAGAGCTTTTAAGATGTGCCCACTTTCTAAGATCAGAGTAGTGATCTTAGGCCAGGATCCGTACCATGATGGTTCGGCTAATGGTCTAGCTTTCGCTAATAATGAAGATACACTCCGGATAAGTCCTAGCTTAAGACAGTTGACCAAGGCGATAGAACACGATTACAAAGACACTCTTTGCGTGGACTTCGACTATACACTGGAAGCATGGGCTGCCCAAGGAGTGTTACTACTCAACACTGCATTGACTGTAGAGAAAGGCTCTGCAGGTTCTCACCTTGAAGTGTGGAGGGGCTTTACAAGATCCTTTTTAAAGGCTCTGTCAAGCCAAAGATCCAATATCATATATGTGCTATGGGGAAAGAAAGCACAATTCTATTCTCAGTACATAACAGGCAACAATGTTGTCATTGCTCCTCATCCAGCTGCAGATCTCTACAGCGGGAAAAAGGAGTTCGAGACCAGCGGTACATTCCGAGAGATAAACTCTCTGTTGGCGAACCCAATCAAATGGAATGTTAGAGCTGAAGAATTCACTCCTAGGGAAATCCCTGGGAAACCACCATTTTAAATCAATGAGGATTAACATGTAAAGAAAGTGGGAATTTCTTTACATGTTTTTCTCTCATGTAAAAAAACTTAGCATATCAATTGCTGTATGTAGAGCCTTGGAAGTACTTCAAAGCTTCTTCTGGTGTCTTAGTTCTATCAAGTCCTCTCCATATAGGTATCTGATCTCTAAAATGCTTTACTATTTTTCTATCTCCTTTTTCGTAGAGGCCTGATTTTCTTTGATAGAATATGTCTTTAGGATCTACAGGCATACCTAAA
>CERP01009846.1_pt1 | contig 21427 bp, 14 predicted proteins | sample 530801 | NCBI WGS metagenome assembly CERP01 (sample SAMEA2620991, study PRJEB7988) | marine metagenome | biome: marine biome (ENVO:00000447); feature: surface water layer (ENVO:00002042); material: "saline water (ENVO:00002010), including plankton (ENVO:xxxxxxxx)" | depth 5 m | reverse complement strand
AGGGGATGGTGTAGTACTTGGTGTAGGACTTGGTGTAGGGCTACAGATAACTGGGCAGTTGAGAGTGTAAGTCCATGTTGGCTTATCATTAACTGGACTTTGAATAGTCATAAATGCTTCATCTTGGTTGAAGCGTGGTACAGAGTGAGTAGTACTACCTGAGAGAGTTGAACTAACTACAGGGTAGCCATCAGCTGCAAGAGTAGTACCACTTATGTCAGTCTTCTCTTTATCAATAGCATTTGTAAAGACATGTCTTTGTGAACCATTATAGTCAAATTTACTATGACCAACAAAGCCAGTATCGATTACCACTGCTCCCTTGTATGTGACAATAAATCTATCTGGACCATCTTCTGTTCTATAGTTAAGAGTAATGCACCTAGTAAATAAGTTAGAAGGAGTAACAGAAGGTGAAGGAGTAACACTTGGAGATGGAGTACCACTAGGAGTGTTACTAGGTGTAGTACTAACTGACCTTGATACACTCGGTGTAACACTTGTTGAAGGTGAGTTTGATGTAGACGGACTTGGTGTATCACTAGGAGTAACACTTATTGAGGGGGTATTACTAGGTGTCTGTGTTGGTGTATTAGTAGGTGTTGGAGTTGGTGTTGAACTCGGTGTAGTTGAGGGAGTTGGGGTATTAGAAAGCGATGTGCTAGGGGTTGGGGTGTTTGAGTTACTTGCAGTAGGGGTTGCAGATCTCGTAGTGCTTGGTGTTGGTGTAGCTACAAAGCTCGAAGAAGGTGTAGTACTTGGTGTTGGGGTAGGTGTTGGTGAAGCAGATACTCCTGCTAGTTCAATTTCAAGAATTCTATCAGCAACACCCGGTGAAAGGTATATATCATTACCAATTGAAGTACCTAATGTATACCAACCGGTTGATGCTCCAGAAGCAGAAAGTGCAAGCACTGTTGAAATATCCTCAAAACCGATAGAATCATCAGTAGGATCAATCCAGATAATATAAGGAATATTCCAAGGAGTAGAGTATACCTTACCATCACCACCTAGTACTGAACCGAAAGCAGCAGCATTTTCTGTATCTGCATCTAATTCTGAACCGCCATCAAGCATTGCGTCAATAATAGTTTGTGGATATGGAATCTCAGTTGCTGAATCATCTGAAGTATCTATTTTAAGAATAGAACGTGCTCTATTACCGTGTGCATAAATACACCCATTACCAGCCAATGCACCATATGCATACTTATTAAAGTATGTCTTCTTTAAAAGCATTGTATAGTTAAAAGAATCATTGTCAATAGGTGCGTTACCTGTAATGTAATCACTTCCCCATGTTGAAACACCAGTAGACGTGTCAACAATATTGATACGGGAGGCACCATATGGCATACCATAGATCTTACCATTATTACCTGCAACACCCCCTAATAATGCATCATAGAACTTAAGAGCAGTACCACCTTGTTCAGTAGCATAAGATGACCTTGTTATATAGATAGCATCTGTCCTCGGTGGAGTAGCCCAAACAATACTAGCTTCCTTACTATCTGTATCTGTATTAACAACTGCCCATATTGAACCACCTGTATAAGAAGGTATATAGACTCTATTGTTATAATATGCAGGACCACGACATTGAAGATTATGATTTGGAGTGTAACCAGTTACTTCAGCAAAAGTAGGAGGGTCTTGAGTAGTATCAATAATTAACGGTGTAGATGCATTATGTGGACCTGCATAAATTTTCCCGTTTGGTGCTATAGCACCACCAACATACTTTTTAAATGTACCGTTGCTCAGATTTGTAATATCGTATTGAACTTGAGACTCATCTGAAAGATCTGTTACTGTAACATTATCAGAATCATAAGGTATTAAGTATAACAAACCATCATTACCTTTAACAGCACCACGATACATAATGTTGCTACCAACAGAAATATCATCACCTATAACACCATAATCTAATGAACCAGCTGGCAACGGAGTTGAAGTTGGTGTCGAACTCGGTGTTAAAGAAGTTGGAGGTGTCGGAGTTGGAGTGTTTGAGCTCATTTTTTATACAATGTTTGGAAAGACAACCTTACGTAATGCTTCATGTTGTCGAGTTAAACCACACAGGTAACTATCTTCATTACCGCAAGATAGAGTGTAGTAGGGGCAACCAACTAATGTTACCCAATCAGAGGTTGATAGTGGTGCATACACACTAACAGTAAGTCTAGACTTATCTGTATCTTTGTAGAAGCTACTAAGACTAGCAGAAAGAGAATCACGTACAAAAGGATAACCATCTGGAGCTGCTATTTCAAAAGCATCTGGTATTTGATTAATCTTATTTGAATCATCATAAGCAGTTCTAAAAGTCTGTCGTGATGTACCACCATAATCAAAGATTCTACTACCAACAAACCCGGTATCTATCTTTGTCTCACCATCATATTCATAGATAAACCTATATGGGTTACTTGCTGAAGCCCATTGTACTTCTACATCACCAATAAATGCAGATATACTATAGAGAAATGTATTAGGATAATAACTGTTGCTAATAACAGTACCACTATCACTAAGACCACCAGTAGCACTCAAACCACAATAAACATCTGGACAACCTATTGCAGGCTCTATACCTAAAAATGGTAAACGTTGTGGAGCTTCAGCATCTGGTGGTAGTTGTGGGGTATCTCCAAGTGAATTGTAATCTGGTTCAAATGGAACCATTGGTGTTGAACTTATAGTAGATGTTGTTGTAGCATCTGTGTTACCTTCAACGTGAAAATTTGTAATAATAACATCACCGTTAGTATTATTAGATGTTAAAGGTTTAATAATAGTAACTCCTGGTCTAAATGTACCACCTTCGAAGTATTCAACCTTAGGTATATCTACGTCTAATATATTAGTGTAGAAAGTATCTGCTTCTGCTTTGTAATCAACACGTAATTTCCGACCATAGTTACCAAGACCCGCTCTCAAAGTCTTTGGACCATCACTCTTAATGTCAAATGCACTAATTACTGCAGTAGTTATAAAGTCATATCGTTCACCTGATAAACCTGAACCTCTTACAGTAATGCTATTTGCAGAAAGACCAGCACTAAGACCGTCTCTTAAAGAAGAATCAATGTATTCGGTATTAGCAGCAAAGACACCGAGTGAATCAATACCAATACCAATAACACCACCGTTCATACCTTGAGCTGAAGTAGGTGCAAATACTGTACCACCACTATATCCAAGATCTAAACCAACACCACCACCAGAAAGACTGTAACTTGCATCTTGCAAAAACATACTGAAGCCAAATTCGTCTGTAACATCGTAGTTAGTTAACTGATAGGTGAAAGACCACGTAATGTCATACTCTGGAGATAGTCCATCCTCGAATACAGCTACAGAAGTAGCGGAAAGTGGAAGGTCACTTGGATATACCATACACTTATTTAATCTTGTGTATGTTGTTTACAAGCGGATAAATTTAATATTACATTCCCCACTCAAACTTTACCAGACCATCAACAGTATCGATTGTAGCTTCATTAAATGCACCTGATCCAGCACCAGGAACATTATCTGCACCCCAGTAAGAAGCTGTAGCACCAACTTCCTCATCGTTGTTAACTGTTCTCCAACCACCACGACCACCAGGTATGATGTAACCACCTACGATATAATTACTAGTTGCAATAGTACCGCTGTTAACAGATCTATCATTAGGAGGAGTAGTACCAGACTCATAATAGTCTGCACCATCACTAACAACTAAATCTGCTCCACCACCACCTATTGCAATCTTACTTGGTAATCCATCAGATTGTACAACAGTCTGTCCTGCTGCTACATAAACGTCAAATATAGTACCAATAGGAGCAGAAAGTATAGCGTAAGAAGTGGCAGCAGCACCACCAGTACGGTTTCCACCTTTAGCACCTGATCCTGTTACCCATACTTTTGTATATTCAGCTTTAGTTGTAAATGATGTTCGTCCACTAGTAGATAGTGCTGTAGAAGCAGTAAAGGTCTCTATACCTGGGATAGGTAATCCTATCTTTACATCACTATCAAACACAGATACAGGAGTATCAGTAAAATCTACACCTGCTTTTTGAGCAGTTAACCCTCCACCGAAAGTAACACTAGATGTAGTTATAGTATCAGCAAGTGATTTAATAATATATACCACTCCTTTGGTTGTATAAGTAGCAGAACCGGTACTTGTAAGAGTACTATTAGTAAATTGTATTGGCTCATCTGTACCAACATGAACTACATCTGTATAGTCTGGAACCCTGAAGTTAACAGCACCACCACCGTATTGTGAACCAATAGCAGCAGAAAGATCTGGATAATCTGCACCTGCAACTAACTGTCCATCACACTTAAGCCATCCAACAGGTATTGTAGCACCACTTGCAGCTGCAACTACTGTACCAATTGGAATAGCTGCAGAAGAGTTAAAGTATAGAGAGGCTGTATTTAATGGTGCTGACCAATTAAGTCTACCGCTACTATCTGTCCCTAAAAAAGCATTATTAGCAAGACCACCAACCGGGAAATCATAATCAACAGCATTAATTTTAAGCTTCTGTGGAAGTGAAAGGTGTGTAGCAGAGTCTGTATTAATGATATCAGTCTTAATTTGACCAGCACTCAAAGAAATTCTACCACCAACAAGCTCGAGAGAGTTACCAAGGGCATCAGCATCGAAGTCTCCAGCGGATAAAGTACCTACAGCAATAGTACCAGCACTATCATCAATTGTTATTGTACCATCTGCAGCTTCTAAAATACGAGCAGCTGAGAGCCAACCAGCAGCAGTACTATTCTTAATGAATAATGTGTTATTTGTTGTGTTAAAGACATAATCACCATTTTCTATCTCTGTAGTAAGTGATGTATGATCTGCAACAGCACCTTTATACAAATTACCCACAACATGACCTCCTTGTGTTTGACTATCCCCTACATATAACCTATGCCAGTCTGTAGTATAACCTAATTCACCCTCTGATAAGGTGACTAAGGCTCGGTCAGCATTTGTTCCTTGACGAACAATTAGTTTAAGAAGAGTGTTTTCGAGTATTTCGATTTTCTTTGCCATGATTTTTAGAATTTGAAGATTGGGATTGCGAAGTTACCTTGATCACCTGAAGCTATCTGAATGAAACCAGCAGATGAAAGAGCAATTGCTACGGAAGCAGATCGATCACTATTAGCTGATAAAGCATTAATAACTGTCTCACCCGAAGCACCTGGATTAGCCTCATTGAGTGAACCAAAGAAGATTTGACCATTACCTGATGTATCAGTTCCGGAAAGATTCTGTTCAATTGATGTTGAAGAAGATGTCACACGACCATATTGATCAATTACAGATTGATTAAATGGCTCAGCGGTGTTTGCTCCAACTGTAGCTTGGTTAAGAACGTTACCTGAAACATTAAGTGTTGCACCAATACTAGATGTGCAAAGAGCATCAGCTTGAACTGATTGTGCCGGCACTGTATTAATTTGTAATTGACCTGCTGGGAAGCAGAAAGTTGAAGTAGCGTCAATTTCAATATCTGAGCCACCTCCACCGCATAAACCATTACCTAATACAGATGATGTTACTGTTCCACCAATTACTGAAAGTGCACCTGTTATTGAATCCACAGTAATAGTTGATTGATCTACATTAGCTGAAAGACCGTCTGATGTATAAAGTAAGCCACCATTTTCTTTAGCAATATCACTACTTAAAGAAGCAATACCAACTGTACCTGGTTTAATTGATAACTTATTACTTGCATCATATTGAAGATTTATATCATCAGGTCTTGATCCAATAAATGCCCAGCTTGATAGCGTTGCATAATCAGTTCCAGATAATTGGTATAATAGATTATCTTCATATACCAAATCACCTTTTACAGCAGTAGATAAGTTAGTACGAGTATTAACACTTTGTGGTGCATGTGTAATGTTACCAACTGGTGCACCTCCTAGAGTAGCCCCATCACCAATAAAAGTGCGTCTTGTATCGGTAGTATAACCGAGCTCTCCTTGCTCTAGAGCAACTTGCTTACGTTGAGAGTCTGTTCCTCTCCTTATTTTGAGTTTGACGATTTCGATATCAGGCATTGTCTTAAATTGTTAAAGTTTAGGCTGTTCTATGCCAAGCATATAGGCCAAAAGATGGTGGTATGTTATTATGTGCAGTACCACTACCTGTATTCGATGTTGGAAAGACGTCAGGTGTTTCTGTTGTACTTTGAATTGCATAATTTTGTGAACCTCCGGAAGCATCTTTTCTAGCAGCAAAATTTGTTGTGTTATTGGCACTTGATGATATATCTTTGAAAGTATTGTGACTATGACTTGGTAATTCAGCTTCAGTAAGAGTATGTTTATATTTACCGGTAGAATCATTACCTGCAGGCACTGCTTGAGTATCTGTACCATCGTCTCCTGTACCTACCCCTGCTATAAACCTACCTTCTGCTACTCTTACCCAAGTAGTACCAGCAAATCGTTGTGTTGGATTAACATCATCAACTGAAAACATAACTGAACCTACTGGAAAAAGTGCTTTTGCAGCAGCTGTTGCAAAATCTGATCCTAAAGTACCGCTAATATCAATTTCATCACGACCTAATCGTAAACCTGATCTATTACCGAAACCATCGTAGATGTACTCACTACCGGTTGCTGGTAACGGTTCGCCTTTAGCGTGAAGCACGCCTACATAGGTGTCACTTATATTTGTATTGGTAAGAGAGGTGCTTGCCATACATATATTTATATGGGCAGCGTCAAATAGCTAATTAAATTTGTATAAAGCCACTCTTATTGTATGCATTTTGTACTTTACTTTCAACATTCACCTTAACAATATTCATAAGTTTTACCTGAAGGTTGTATATTAGCTCAAAACAACGATTTATAGTACCAACTACATTTTCTTCGTTAGTATGTAGATATAAGTTCTCAATTTCTTGTGTTAATAGTAGTTTAAAGTCTACATCATAGTTATAATTATCTAGCTCAAGAATATCATTAACATATTTACCAGTAAATTTACCAACTATGTTATTTTTTAACGTTAGTGTATCGTTAATTACTTTAAATAACTCTGTATTAATAACAGATGCTTGAATAAATGCGTCATCATTGAGTGAGAATCCTGCACTACCATAGTTATTGTAGTTTTCATCCTTAATAACACGCTGATATGCATCACCAGTAGGCTCATTGAAGAAATATAACCTACCAGTCGTTAGCATAATAGCTCGGTCATACGAACTAATACCTGGGAATAGAGAAAATGAAGTGATACTATCTTCTAACAAGCCATCAACAGCTTTTATACCTGGGAGAGCATTTGTCTCTACTCCGAGATTCCATATAAAATCAGCATTATTAAAGTTAACATCATTAAAGTTCCATCTATTGTTGATTGTAACAGCAACGTTGTCTATAACTTCTTCTTCTATAGCATTATTAAGTAAAAATAAACGTTCAGATTTAAACTTACCTATAACTTCTGTCGGCCTAGTCTTAAACTTTTTATATACTGTCTTATTTGTACCAAAATACCAATAGTTACTATCAGTACCAGAGAATGTAAGAGAGTTAACAACTTCATCCAGTGCAATTCTATCATCTAGAATGAACTCTTCTTTAAACTTATAACCATCACTATACCTATATAGATATACTACACGGTTAGTTATACCATCTGTAGTAATATCTCTATATGTTATAACATACAAGGAATTAAAGTCAGGATCAAAAGCCATAGCACCCATAGTTTCAACATTAAAGTTGATTGAGGTAATTCTGGTAATAAAGTTAAACTCACTATCATATAATTTGATAACTTTATTACCAGAATCAAATACAGCTACTTCTGATTTATTTGCTGCTAATAGAGTTGGCTTTTTAAACTTAGTCTGTCTAGATGTTCCACCAAAACCTCCAACTAACTCGAGAAAGTTCCTTGTATTACGTAATGAGCTATCGTTGTTATTATATCCAGCAATATCATACCTAATAACAACGTTCCTAGCTTTATCAGACACGTACAGTGAGTCCGGTGTTGATGCTATACCTCCAATTTCTCCAAATGCAAGGTCATTACCATCCATCTCATAACCGGTAGAATCCTCTATAACTACAAGATCAGTATCTGAACCAGTAAGACTAATTAAATTTGTTTTTGTAGCAGCAAAAAGTGAAAAATGAGTTAAATGCTCTAGATTAGTTTGCGCTGTAGCAGCTACTACATTACCAAATGCACTTAAATAGTGGTTATTTGCAAACTTCTCATTAGATCTAAACTCTGGTGTATCTACATCACTAATATTAACAGTGAATTCTGTTGATGTAGGTGTATCAACAGTTGCATATCGAATACTATCAGTGAAAGGAAGCTTATTAGAAGCTATAAACAGTTTTGAATATACATATGTATTATTATCACGTATGTTATCCAATTTATACTTGAATAAAGAGTAATCTAAGTTATCATTTAGACTAAAAATGCACTCATCAGTAGTATTTGGAAGTGTAAGATCTACATCTGCAACAACTCTATCTCGAAAGTACTCGGTATAGAAGAGATCTGTTGAATAAGTTCCTTTTGGTGTAAGTGTTTTACCTGATGACACCTCTTTTGCAACACCATCTACAAGCTCAACAAAGCCATTGAAGTCAGAACCAGTTAAAATAAACTGATCACCAGTAGTGTATACCTTTTTATATGAGTTGAAATTAGGAATCGCCATAGTTTATAAATTTTACGTCGTTAATAGTAACACCTACAGGTGCAAATTGACTAGCTTCTGCAAGAATACTTGTTTTTAACTGTTCTCTTACTGCAATATCTGTAATAGATAAATTACGAACAACAATATCTATAAGATTAGATGAATTTGTTCTATTGAACTTAAAGAACTGTTGAATCTCAGCCTTAGAAGTACGTTGACCTCCTGGAAGTGAAAGAATTAAATCATCAATCTTTCTATTTAATAGGTATAGAGCATAAACCTCTTCTGTGGTAATAGCTCTATCGTAGATAAATGGGTTACGTATAGTAAGATCCTTGCTATAGTAGTATTCTGGTTGTTTTAAATATGTTGCAAGATCTAGATTACTTTGAAATCCAGTTGTACCTACAAAGAACTCATCTTGGAATATGTCTTGAATTTGAAACTTACCTGGTTGAATGGTTTGATTATCGTATAAGTCACCATTAATATATAAACTGACGTTACCTTGAAGGGTATCTAACCTATAAGTGAAGTTGTAGAAGCCAGGCTCGAAAGCACTAGGTGAGAATGAAATTGTCCTGTTAGTTATATCTTCTGAGTTAAGATAATTCTTTAAAGTTAGCTTAAAGTCAATTGAATTTTTATCATAAATGCGGTTCAATGCATTGTAATTAGTAAGCTTTACATCTTTAGTATTAATTGCCTGTGTAACGTTACCTAAAGGAGCTGCGGTAAGAGTTGGAAATGTTCCCTTTGCAAGATATAAATGAGCATCACTACCTTTTGCTAGTAATACAGGGTATTTATATTGTACACCTCTAATATATTCATTAACCCAGTCAATAGATATAAACTCTCCTGCAGAAAGTGATACGGTTGTTCCAGGGTCAGCAGCAGGTACTGGAATATTAATGGTACTAATACTACCTGTAGTAGTAAATACACCACTAGTGTTAAATACAAAATATCTATTTGATGTAACAATTGCAATAGTATCATCATTAATTGTAAAGTCAACTATTTCATCTTTTGATGTAAGGAATGTTTCTGGACCTACCTCAGTATTGTGCTTAACAATAAAGTTACTAACTTGATAGAACATGGTATTATTATTTTCCCATGCTGTTTTCTCACCAGGTACCTTGTAAATAGTGTTGTTCTGTTGAATAACATTATCATACAAACACAACTCATCTTTATATACATCAAACTCTGCAGCAGACATAGAACTAACAGTCATTGTATTCACGTCCATACGCTTAACTTGCTGATCTGACTGTAAGAAGTCAATATAGTCATGATCCATCTGTGTAGCGAGTGTATCGATAACATCTGAACCACAATCTAGCTTAATATTATTACCTTGTGTATTAACTTTATAGTATAAATTACCAGCTGTTGCAACAATATAATCATCTAACGCACTTCTTTTCCAAACTTGCTTAATATTTGTCTTAAAGTCTACTTTATTAAGTTGTACAAAATCTGTATTGTAGATGTACATTGTTGGACCACTAACAACATGTATAAATGGTGTTACTGTTTGATCTTGGAAAATACCAAATCCTTCATTAGTGTTATTACCAAGTAATTCAAAACCATACTTATTGTTTGTATCGAGATACATGTCAAAGCTAAGAGTAAACGACTTTGCTTGGTCAATATCTTTATGAACTTCAAAACATACAAACTCTCTACCTGCAAAGGTATACTCTGTACCAGTAAATTCTCTACAAATATTCTCTGTCTCACCTCTTACAGTTTTAGAAGTAGATATACTATCAAAAGCTGAAATTAATGGTGATGAAGAATCAATAATTTCTTCAATATCTGCAGGACCTATTCTTTGATATTTAATATTGCTATTAGGTTCAATAGCTGCATCACTTTTCTTATCAAAGAACTTCTCTCTTGTTAAAACTGTATTACTAACTGCTAGATCAACACTATCAACACTATCTAGGAATGAAGCCAAAAACCTTGCATCACTTGAAAGTGCTTGCAATTTTGTAATTTTATCAGGATAGTAATAACGATCAACCCAAACACCAGGTTCACCTAAAAGTCCACCAGATAGCCAAGTACATAAATACCTACCATTATTGTATTGTGTAGTATTACTACGTTTAATAAAGATCTTATCTGCTAATATAGGAGTAGGCCCAGAGAAAGCACCATTGCTAGCGAAAGTGGTATCGTTGATATTGAGCTTATCATAGGGGTAAATTGAAGAGGGAGCAGTGAAATAAGTATCACTGCCATTTTCCACATACATGTCTTTATCATAAAAATTATATAGTAATGTTAGCTTGCCTGAACCAGTTTCTTGATCATTACCGGAATTTATACCGTAGTAATCTCTAACATCATTACCTGGTAATCCATACCTTGCAGTAATCATGTTACTACCACGTTTGATGTGGTTAAACTCTGATCTAGATGAATCTAGTGTAAAATAATTAATAGGCATCTTATCACTAGATATACTATTAGTATTAGTAACTAGCATATATTGACCAGCATCATCAAAAGAACCACGTTCAGTGTTTAATATTAGATTAGATGAGTTTTTTACATTATATGCTGCAAAGCTGTTATTGAGAAATTGCTTATTTTGATCAAGTGTATAGTCAATATTAATAAGGTTAGTTACATTTCTATTTACTTTACCAACCTCCATAGGAACAAGAGTCAGAGTACCATCAATATTTGAAACTACTTGAAGCTTATCATCAATAAATTTAAAGAGTTGTAAGTATCCATCATCATCTAGCAAATATCTGAATACATCAAGTCTCTCTTTTGTTATATCTTTGTAATTGTCTGTATTTTTGTAAAATATAAACTTATCATTATTATAGTTAAGATAGTAATCAAATAACCCATCATTATGCTTAACACGTAGTAAGTTATTATTAAGAGCCTCTAATTCAAAAAAGTAGTTGTTTTCAAAATTACCCACTTCCTCAAGTGCTTTCAGGCCAATTGGTCTCTGTGCCTCATCTGCCTTTACATTTTCATTAAAGATGTAGAAGAAGGAGTCTGGAACTTCAGTAAGGGTTGGAAATTTAAGTTTTGTAACAAGAGATGTACTTTGATCCTCTTCAAGACTTGAAAGTTTAAAGTAATCTGAAAGAAGACCTTTATCCGACATTATAAAGGAAGAATAGTTGTTTATTCTTGTGTCTTTCGCACCAATAAATGCATCAATATTATTAACACTAAATCCTTGCTCAAGCCTTGAAACATATTGCTTAAGATCAACATACTTATCATTGTATTCCCCTGTGGGGAATGATATTGCACTAGTAGACTTGGTGTATGAGGAACTCATCATACATATTTAATCCTCTAACTTGAGAATCAAACTACTCTTTTTCAAGAAACGTAGTGTAAGTACGTTTATTATACTTACTCTGTAAGTTAGCTACTGTATTGCTCGATGACAGACCAACCATTTGTGTATTCATAATACCCAATTTTTGAATATCATCATAATAAGATTCTCTTATCAATTTAATTGGCTGTGTAATATTTGCATAAAATCCATTATTAAAATAAATTAGAAACTGTGCATTTATTTCTGTAAAATAGCTAGAAGCTGTAGGAACATACGTATGTATGTATTGATTTAAGATTGTTCCACCAACCTTACCATATAACACCTCATCTAATATTGATTTCTTTTTGTAGTTAAATACAATATCCTTTTGAGCAAATTGAATATCTGTACCATCACCCCATTGAATATCCATTGTAAGAGCTTTATTTACAGTCTCATCAATACCGGTAAGTACAAAATTAATACTCGGTGCACCTTTAAAATCTATTACATCAAGCGTGGTAGTTGTATTTTCTGTTATTGTGTCAAAATTAATAAATATAGTGTCCATTATACTGTAAGTTCGAAGGTTGCTTGATTTCTTGTGAAACTACCGTTAGCAGCAGATATGCTACCAAACATAGTACTTAGACCAAAAGTAGTTGTTCTTGTAACTCCATCATCTTCATATTTATATACATCGATAAGTGTTAATATATTATCAACCATCTTAAATGATGCATCAACCATATGTGTCATATCATTCATGTCATTAATAATATATGTCAACTTGAATATATCATTTCTCTTATTATAAGCAATATTTGGAGTGTGAACTTCTTGAGGTGTATAGTTTCTTGTAGTATCAAGTATACTATTAATCTCAAAATCACTCACACTTGATGAAAGAGGTGGTAAAGCAGGGAATACTAACTTTGTAGTATTATCACTAATACTATATTCATATATCTCCGGGTATACAGTTAAATAGTTCCTTGCGATTTCTGCACATTCATCTCCTGTGGTTTGAAATCTTGCAAAATAAACCTTTCCTGTCTCTTCTACATAGAATCGATTAGAAAATGCCTCAACTCTATCTGCACTATTAATACTGTATAATGTATTAGATGTTGCTGGTTTGATAAATTTGTTTTCTGCATATCCAATTTTATCTATAACAAGATTACTATCTGTTTGCATAAAGATAGTATTCTGAATTAAATCAAAGTCGATAAGTGATTGATTTAAATCTGCTTGTACTGCTGAAGAGTATTTACCTACAACATTTTCAAGAGCTGAAGAAAGTGGTAATGAATAAGAGTATGCACCGTTCTTAACATACAACTTACCAGCAAGTGAATTCCTCTCTTCGTTTGTAAGGTGCACTGAATCAGCAGAAAGATCTGATAGAACAGTTGATCCTTTAGGATCTGCTGTATCAAGGAATGTTAAGTTATCTGTATAATTAAAGTCATTCTTTAAATAAATATCATCTGCAAAATACCCACCATCATAACTAATATATGGAGCACCAGCAGAAAGCAACCCTCTTACATCAAAGAAGAAGTTGTAATCTACATCACTAGTCATTATATCAAGCTCAGCTTCAGTTTGAATATCTGAAAGTGGTGATTGGTTAGTTTCTAAAACAGTATCTAATGGGAATGTACACTCTGCTAATACAGTATAATGATAACAAAGAGGAGCTGGAAATCCTGGTCCTAGACCAGTAAGTGGGTTAGGTAGAATATCTCCATCTAGGTAAGTAAATGCTCCACCATCTCTCCAAAATGGTTGTAGATTGCGTGTATCAACTAGTAAGTCTTGATAAGGGTAAAACTCACGCATATACAGTGTTAGTTCATCAGATGGTCTAGCTGTCATACCATTTGTAACTGATGTGAGACCAGATCTAAATGTATTACCACTAACACCAGTAAGAGAGTAGTTAAATCCATACCCTGCAAGTGGATCCCAATAATCATACCCATCAAGAAGCAGATTTTTAACTACATTTGAACCCTCTAAGTTGATAGGCTTTAAAGGCTGGTATTTAAACAATGCATACTCATTACCAAAAATATCAGTTTCATATTTATCAATTACCCCTTGATTATATAAGTCAGTAAAGTTAATCCTATAACTAATATCATTTTGATCCTTGAGCTGAGAATTATTACGCTCTCTTGTAGTATATGATTCAAATGTAGTGGTCTTGTTAGTAATCTTTGGATCACCAGCAGCTAATCCGTTAGAAACGTTCTTAACATTTTGACTATAATCAAATTTGTAATATACAGGGTAACTACTTACTGGATTAACTGATACATTTCCAAACTTATCAGGATCTGGAAATATAACAAACTCGTTATCTAATACAGTTGGATCAATACTATAGCTATAATTTTCTGCTTGTAATTTGAATAGCCCAATATTATCAGGTGTAAAATTAAGACCAATATCACGTAGTAACTTTACATCACCAGATTCAATTTGAGCTGCATCAGCACTTTGCAAGTTCATTGCATTAGCTGCAGGGTTATTTGCAGCAATTAACAATCCTGATGTAGCAGGAACTGTAGTAGTATCGATATAGTAGATATCAGTACCTAAAAACTTACTAATAAGAGCACGTTTTAATGCATAAAACTCACCCATGGGTATTCCACCCTTTTCATAAGCATTAAAGATCTCAACAAGCTCATTATCTGGATTACAGATAGCATCAAACTCTTCAGGTGAGATTGCTGGTGGATTAACCTTAAATGATCTAATAGCACCTAAGAAATTCTCCTGACCAGTTACTGCTTCTATTGCAAGTGGGTCAAGATAGTACTTTGTATCAATGCTATTGATATTATCTGGTACACCATCTTTTGGAAGGTCAAAATAATTGCCATACACATCAACGAACTCTTCAATCTCAATACCAAGACCATCTGTAATTCCTGTAATGTCGAAAGTTTGTGCATTTAACGAATCCTCTGCAGTAAATAGGAAGTTGTAAATGTTATCAAAGATAGCTTTTTCTACCCCTGTTGTACTACCCTTTAACTTATTACGATCAATAACAAATTTACCCTCATCACGCTTCTTCTTATAGAATAGGGCAATGTCTTTAAGTCTATTAGCAAAGAAAGGAATAGCAACATCCAAGTCAGCTGGATCATTGAAGTCAATCTTTTCTAAGAACCTTTTTTCACTCTCTGTAGTATAACTAACAACTATCTCTTTAATGAACTGTTGGTAATATTCTGTGAATGCTACCTTTTGCTCTACCTCTGACCCTTGTTGCTTTGAATGCCAATTAGACAGGTATGAACTATAAAAGTTGCTATACTCCTCTGGAGCGTAGTCAGCCTGAGTATTATTAATGAAATCAAGAAACGAAAACGGAGTTACGTTATCTCTAAAATCACCGTTAGTTATCTCATCATTTGTGATGGAATATAGAACAGATACTGTTGTGGCTGATTGATTAGACATTATAAATATTATTCGTTATTGAAGAGATCTAACCCCTCATACAGTGAGTTAGCAAAGATGTTAGACATTATACCATTATCCTTACTCCAGTTGGTATATGAAGTAAGGGTATGTGAAAGTGTATTATTAGGATCGTTGAAGTTAATAATAGAATCTTCTATAGGTCCTAGTGAGCTGTTTTGATAGTAGAAAGAGTAAATGTCTGTTATACCTCTACCAGCACCGGATAGTAGATTCCACCCCCACGAATCATTATAATCACTAAGAGAGTAGAATTGACTTGAAGCAGAAAGAGAGACACCACTTAATGCATTACCACACACATCAACAGTAGCAACGTTTGGAAGTAAGTAAGTGTCTGCTGATAGTAAAGAACCAGTATCTGTTGAGTATATAAATCCATCCGTGGATGATATTGTTGGCGAGCTTGTAGCACTAATAGGAAGTGAAGTATTTAAAGTTACATACTTTCCACTGTATAGCTCGTTAGCAACTATATTTGAACCAGCAACTATTATACTACTATCAGTTAATCTCTCACCTAAATTGTAACCATAGAAAGCATTGTTCTTATAGCCATATGACTGGTAAGTTGATTGATCTCTATTACGAGCACCAAATAGCTTTGACTTACTAATTGACAGTAAGTTGACTAATCTACTAAGTTTTGGAGGTAAAGAATATTTGTTAAGCTCGGGTAAGCTAAACATTTGCAATAAACCATTAAGCTGGTCAATATTACAAGTATCAATATCTGTATTATTATCGAAGAAGTTCTGAATCTTCTCGTATGTGGCTTTACCTACTGAATCTTGAGAAGAGCTAAGATCACCAAAGATAGAGCCAATAAAGTCCTTCATCAATACCCTAGCATCGGAGAATAATGGCTGTATTGCTATCTCTTTAAAAGACTCTTCAAAATCAATATCTTCATTCTGTTTTGCAATGTCAAAATAACTACTAGGATTAATAGTAAAGGTATTACTTATACCTCTTACTTGGTATGAACCATTAACTATTGTACGGCCTGATAGAAATACATTATCAAGAGTGGTATTAGTGTTACTTACAAAGTAGCCTTTGAAGAATCCACCTGATAGTAAAGATGAGAGAGATTGAAAGTATGGCTGTACTTCAATATCATATTCAGTAACACCATCTGTTAATATAACATCAAAATCATAACCACCAACAGCACTACTCAGTAATGGCATATTACGTTGATTAAATCCAGCCTCATCTTTAACATTAGCAACAAATGCAATCTTAGTACCAGCAAATTTTTCTGAACCTATGTCAAATACTGTTGTAACATCTGCGCCTTCCCCATCAAGTCCATTTGATGAAAAGGAAAGTTCTCTATAAGAATTATTCTCATATATTTCTGCAGATAATCCGTAGTTTGTAGTATTAGCATACTCGAAGATATCTCCTTGCTTATAGCCTAGTATAAGATTGTAACGATCAGCAAAATCACTCTTAAAGTATAATTCACCGTAACCAGATAATCCTGCGAAGAATGCATCAGGATCTGTTGCTGTTGTATAAACTACCTCACCACTGCTTAATTTAATATAGATATTAGTATCAATAGTTTCAACTTCTTTTACTGGTAATGTTTCAACTGTACCGTTTGAAGTTAAGATTTGAACAAAAGTAGAACTAGGATATAAGTGACCGTAAGTTAATTTATCATAACCTTGAGCAAAGTAATCATGATCTGGCCCAGCTGCTGAAGCATAAGGAACTATAGTTGGTAGTCCAGTTTCAAGTGATCTAAAGGAGTTATATCTATTAACAGTTATAGCACTTGCTATCTTACCTGTAGTATAGTATAGATTACCCCCACTAAGATAATGGTCAGAATCATCACCTGTCACAGAGATAGTTAAAGTATCTTCAATAAAGTCACTAATATTAACATCAGAGTGAAAAGTATCATAATACCCCTCTCCATTTTTATCATAAAGATAGCAGGTTACTTTATAACTACCTGGCTTACTATATGCATGAGATGCTGTAATAGCTTCACTGGTTGTTGAATCTCCAAAATCCCATACAATTTTTTTATTACTTACAAAGTCCTCTATACCATCTTCCATATTTGGAACAAAGTACATTGGTGTAAATGGCAATGCAAAGCCATTTTTAGTCTCTTCGAACTTATAATTGCGTGTGCAAAAAAAGTTGTAGAGCAGATCAAAATCCCCTGATTGGTCTAATGATAGTGAGCTAAGCGACATATACACTTATTTAATCACGGAGCAAGGTTTTACAACCTCTCAATAACAACCTTATTAGGAATATTCTCTACATTATAAAAATAACCGTATTCAAAATCTTCAAGTTGGTAGTTTAATGATTGTATACCCCTGTCTGATTCTTTATAGTCTGGATTCCATACAACAAAGCTAAGATTTGCTATCTCTGCACTACCGTTAACCGTGTGTAATGCTGTAACACCCTGAATATTGAGTAAGTCGTTAGTTAAACTTGCTACATCAATAATACTACCTAATTGCACTTTATTGAAGTAAGTGTTAAACGTATTGTAAACTGCTGATTTAATTGCACTATCATTAAGAGCTTGATTTTTATCAACAGTAATCCTCAAGAAGCTATTTCGTACGATATCATCAACTGTATCTGTAGATGTAACACTTGAACCACCTACTCGAGATACACCAAAAGTAAAGGCCTTAAATAAAGCATCTGTTACTACAACGTTCTGTGTAATATCTTTCTTATTGTTGCAAAAGTCTGAAATAAGCTGTTTTTGTGAAGCATTAAGATAGTTAGGAGTCAAGCCATTTAATGTAGGGTTACCTGCAGGTACAGTAAAGATGTATACATTATTAAAAGATGTAGAAGCAGAAAATTGAACTTGTGAGAAGAGCATTCTTGCATCATCATTACCTTGGGCTAGACCATTGTCGTTGTAGTAGGCTAGTACCTTTGATGTAAAGTCATTATTTGATAAAACTTGCACATCTTTAGTAATATTGTTAAAGTTTCTATTAATTTGATATTGATAGTCTTCTTTAGTAACAAGTCGATTTTGTGAAGCAAATACTTTCGGTGCACTATTCTTAATATCATCTACTGTCTCAGCTAATTTAGGAGGTGAGGTTCTATTAGGGTTATTAAGAGTTAAGCTAGTTACATTAGCCGGTGTAATAAGGTTTTCATCCGCACTATAGAGTATTTCACTAATTGCAGTAAAATTAGGAGAAGCATAAAGATTAAAAGATGCACCTGCTAGTGCATTAGGACCAGTCTCACCAGCCTGGTTATCTGAAGTTACGTAAAAGATAAGAACTGTATCACTTTCAGTTAACTTCTTACCATTCTGATCATTACCAAATTTAAACTCGTAATTACCAGATTGATTAAGCCTCTTTTCATATCTCTTATTTTCAGCAGATTCTAAGAATAAAGAAGCTGTCTCAGACCATTGTGTCCATGTATTAGTAGCAGTATCTTTTACAAATACACTAAAAGTATTATCACTAATAAACTTAGAGTTGTTAAGATTATTGGTTGATTGAATAAACTGCTTTGAAGTGAAGCTATCTATAAGAATAATATTCTCATAAGGTTCACCAGTTGCTGTAAAGGAAGCTTCTTGAAGCGCGCCTTGATATAGTGTGTTATTTGATGGTCTAACAGCCTCTAGAGCATTAGAGGTTACTTTCTCAAAAGTAATATCTTCTAATGAGATATAATTATTACCATTAACACCAACAGAAGCAAATCTAGGTACTGTATATACATTAGGGGTAATATTACTAGCAGAGAGGTTAAAGTTAAGTAGTGATGTTTGATCACCAAGCGGGCTGTAACCAATATTACCAACAAGCTTATTCATGTTCTCATAAATAGTAGCTGTATTAAAGGTAGACTCGTTAGATGTAGTATTGAGCTGAAATAGTAATACATGATACATATATGCTACTACATCGATGAATGCACTAAAGTTCGAACCTTCAAAGTTCTGATCTGTAAACGTCTCGTTTTCATTCAAACGCTCAATGATAAGACTCTTAAGAGTATCAGCATCAAAAGTAAGATAGGCGTTCTTAGGAAGTTTGTAGTCTGTGAAATCTTCTAAGCTCATTATAGATATTTAATCTATGAGCAGTAGTTATCAAACCAAAACGTACCCATCTTTGTTTAGAGTAGCATTTAAAGATAGGTTATGAATGTCTAATCTTGGTATACTAAAGTCAATGTTAATGATGTATTCAGCTTGATCAGGATTTTCTGTTATTTCAAGCTTGTTAAGAGTAATACGAGGCTCTTGTATACCAAGATTGTTATAGATATAATAACCTAGAAAGTAAGAAGTTGTTGAATTAATAGGTTCAAACAAATAGCTTCTAAAATCAAGACCAAGCGTGGGGTTAAGTAACTTTTGACCAGGTGTTGTTGTAAGAATATTCTTAACAGAATTAAGAACGCATTGACCGTCTTGAATTTCATCTAAATCCTTAGCAGATGCATCACCATATAGCTCAGGACTTAAAAAGCGACTAGTGTTTAAGTCGAATTTTATATCTTTATACAGATACCCATTTTGTAGTGATTTCTGCTCACTATCTGGTATCTTTAAATTATCTAACCTTACTGCCATAAAATGTGTATAAATATTTATATGAGTGACTAAATAATAGTATGGCTAAATCGAACAAATTCACAACTCTTTTGGAGTCTTATATGAGACGCAACCAACGTGGTGGTTTTCTTGTAGGAGATGTATTCAAGTTTAATGATAACTTTAAAAGTGATGATGCATATAAAGATCTTGCTGATGTGGTAAAGAAGTCAATTGACTCAATGATTGATTCTGGTCTTAATATTCGTGTTATTAACATTAAAGACACTTCACCTGCAAGATATCCTGCATCTGATCAAACATCCTCACTCGATGTTGTACTTGATATTGCACTTGATACAGGCGGTGGTCGCTATACAGATGAATGTTCAATTCCTTGTGGTCTTGGTAGTTGTGAGCAATATGCTCCAAACTTACCTCCTATTCCTGATGCGCAGCGTCGCAAAGATAAGGTTACAATTAAGCCTGAAGAAGTTGAAGAAAATGAAGAGAATCTTTCTAACAAAACAGATCGTGGAGATGGTAAGCTTTCTCAAACAGAACTTACACTTAAGAAGGAAAGCTACACACAACAGTATCTCTAATGCCTAAAGAAGTTGCTACTACGAAGTGGTGTCCTGTCTGTAATAGTTCACAGAAGATTAAAGGTTTCCGTTCGTTCTATTGTTACGATTGTTGGAAAGCAGAGGGCAAGCCTAAAATAGAGCCATTATTTAAGGCAATGGATAAACCTAAAGGTAAGAAGTAATTACTTCTTTTTCTTCCAGCTCTTTCTAGCTGGACCTCTCTTCTTGTACTTCTTGTTTTTAATCTTCTTGCAAGCTGCATGAGTTGGTCTACAAGCAGGGTATGAAGCGCCTTTCTTTCCAGCCTTCTTACGCCCACAAGGACCACCTGTCTTGCAATTTACCCAACCTTTAAACTTCTTACCAGTCTTCTTATCGGTACGGGTTTTGAACCAGTCACGTAAGTTCTCACTTAATTGTAAAGTCTCTTGTTGTGTCATTACTTAATTTTACCACCACGGTTAACACACTTCTGTACATAGCCAGAAGCATAAGCTGAAGGCCATACATCATACTTACGCTTTGCTTTAGCTTGGCATTTAGAACGGAGCTTTGATACCTTCTTTTTCTTTTCAGCATCTTCTTCAGGAATCTCTTCACTTTCAGACTTCTTCTTACCACCCTTCATATTAGCACACCAGTGATACATTTTAGCTTTCTCACCACTTGCGTTCTTTGCTTTCTTACGAAGCTCTGTTACTGAACCATTACA